>Ga0209979_1002923_pt1 | contig 15638 bp, 13 predicted proteins | sample AnhtaG_FD_183114 | JGI IMG/M metagenome (GOLD analysis project Ga0209979, IMG submission 183114) | Deep subsurface microbial communities from Anholt, Denmark to uncover new lineages of life (NeLLi) - Anholt_01485 metaG (SPAdes) (version 2) | ecosystem: Environmental > Aquatic > Marine > Oceanic...
ACACCCGTTCTGGGCCGCCAACATCTCTGTCGGATTCGCCCGCATGGGAGGGAGGCCGGTGGGCATCGTCGCCAACAACCCCGTGGCCTTGGCCGGCGTCCTCGATGTCGACTCCTCCCGCAAGGGGGCCCGCTTCGTCCGCTTCTGCGACGCCTTCAACATCCCTATCGTCACCCTGGTCGATGTCCCCGGCTATCTGCCCGGCACCGCCCAGGAGTACGCCGGCATCATCACCCACGGCGCCAAGCTTATCTATGCCTACTCGGAGGCCACCGTGCCCAAGGTCACCGTTGTCGTCCGAAAGGGCTATGGCGGCGCCTATGTCGTCATGGGCTCCAAGCACCTGCGCGCCGACATCAACTTCGCCTGGCCCTCCGCCGAGATCGCCGTCATGGGGCCCGACGGCGCCGTCAACATCGTCTTCCGCCGCGAGATCGAGGCCGCGTCCGACCCGGAGGCCAAGCGCAGGGAGCTGGTGGAGCAATACCGGCAGCAGTTCGCCAACCCCTACGTCACCGCCTCCCGCGGCTTCATCGACGACGTCATCGAGCCCCGCGACACCCGCCTCAAGATCATCCGCGCCCTGGAGATGCTCCAGAACAAGACGGACAGCAACCCGCCCAAGAAGCACGGGAACATCCCGCTGTAAGAACCCGGGACTAGAGCGACGATGACGACCATACAGGGGCCCGACCCCGTATCGACAACCCGACGGCACAAAGGCGAGTTCTTTTGGTGTGCATCCAGTATCGTCATCAGGGTTAGCGTCCCCAACCGGCCGGGGATGCTGGCTCAGGTTGCTTCGGCCATCGGCGCTGCGGGAGGAAACATCGGCGCGATAGACACGCCGGAGATTACCACTGAAGCTGTCATCCGCGATATCAGCATCGCTGTCTCAGATGAGCAGCACGGGCAGCGAGTGGTCGAGGCCGTAAGAGGGGTGCGAGGCATAAAGGTGATCTTTGTCTCCAACCCTATCTTCCTGGCCCATCTTGGAGGCAAGATAGAGATCGCAGTCAAGAAGCCCCTGAAGACCAGGGCGGACCTGTCCACCTACTACACGCCCGGCGTCGCCGAAGTCTCCCTTGCCATCCATGACGACTCCCAGAAGGCCTTCTCCCTGACCATGAAGGGGAACACCGTGGCCGTGGTGACCGATGGCACTGCTGTGCTGGGGTTGGGGGACATCGGTCCGGCAGCGGCCCTGCCGGTGATGGAAGGGAAAGCGATGCTCTTCAAGGAGTTCGGCGGGGTGGACGCTGTTCCCATCTGTCTGGCCACCAAAGACCCCAGCCTGATCGTAGAGACCGTCAAGTACATTTCGCCTGCCTTCGGCGGTATTAACCTGGAGGACATCTCAGCCCCTCGCTGCTTCGATATCGAAGAGCGCCTGAGGCAGGAGCTGGACATCCCGGTGTTCCATGATGACCAGCACGGGACGGCCGTTGTGGTCATGGCCGCCCTGGTCAACGCCTTGAAGATCGTGGGCAAGAACCTGGCCGACGTGAAGATTGTCATCAATGGCGTGGGCGCCGCCGGCACGGCCACGGCAAGACTTCTCATCCTTGCCGGTGCCCGAAACATCATCGGCTGCGACAGGGCCGGCGCCCTTTTCCAGGGCAGAACAGAACATATGAACCCCATCAAAGAACGGCTCGCTCAATCGACCAACCCGGACAGTGTCCGTGGCAGCCTCCTGGACGTTCTGGAGGGCGCGGACGTGTTCATTGGCCTCTCTGCCCCGGAGCTCCTGCCGGCCTCAGCCATAACGAAGATGGCCTCAGACCCGGTAGTCTTTGCCCTGGCCAACCCTATGCCTGAGGTGATGCCGGAAGAGGCCGCTCGCTACGCCAGAATCGTCGCCACTGGGCGGTCGGACTACCCCAATCAGATAAACAATGTCCTCTGCTTCCCCGGGCTCTTGCGGGGGGTCCTGGACTGTCGAGCGCGCCAAATCAATGACGAGATGAAGCTTGCCGCCGCCCACGCCATCGCCAGCGTGGTTTCAAAGCGCGAACTGAACGACGACTACATTATTCCTAGCGTCTTCGACAAGCGAGTGGCTAGAGACGTTGCCAAGGCTGTCGTCGCCGCCGCTCACGCGACTGGCATGGCACGGCGCGAACAAAAGGTCTCTTATGAGTCCTAGGGGAGGGTGACTGGCCATGGCGATCCGCATAACCGACACCACCCTCCGTGATGCCCACCAATCGCTCCTGGCCACCCGCATGCGCACCGAGGACATGCTGCCCATCGCCGAGCAGATCGACGAGGTCGGCTATCACTCGCTGGAGATATGGGGCGGCGCCACCTTCGATACCCCCATCCGCTTCCTGCGTGAGGACCCCTGGGACCGGCTGCGGGAACTCAGGAAGCGGTTCAAGAAGACGCCCCTCCAGATGCTCCTCCGTGGCCAGAACGTCGTCGGCTATCGCCACTACGCCGATGATGTGGTGGAGAAGTTCGTGGAACTGGCCGTCAAGAACGGCGTGGACATCTTCCGCATCTTCGATGCCGTCAACGACCTGCGCAACCTGGAGACGGCCGTCCGCGCCGCCAAGCGGGCCGGCGCCCATGTCCAGGGCACCACCTGCTACACCATCAGCCCCGTCCACACCGCCGATATGTACGCCAGGCAGGCCAAGGAGCTGGAGGAGATGGGCTGCGATTCCGTCTGCCTCAAGGACATGGCCGGCCTCCTCCACCCCTACGACGCCTACGAAATCATCCGCAGCATGAAGGAGGCGGTGAGCATCCCCATCCAGCTCCACTGCCACTGCACCGCCGGCCTGGCTGAGATGAGCTATGTCAAGGCCGTGGAGGCCGGCGTAGATGTCATCGACTGTGCCGTCTCGAGCATGTCCCAGGGCACGTCCCAGCCGCCCTGCGAGTCCATCGTCGCCAGCTTTCAGGGCAGCGATCATGACCCCAAGCTGGACCTGGAGCAACTCACCCACATCTCCGACTACTTCGCCGAGGTGCGCAAGAAGTACGCCGCCTTCGAGGGCAACGTCCGCGTCGACGCCGGCGTGCTCCTTCACCAGGTGCCCGGCGGCATGGTCTCCAACCTCGTCTCCCAGCTACGCGAGCAGGGTGCCCTGGACCGGCTAAAGGACGTGCACGAGGAGATCCCCCGCGTGCGGGCTGATCTGGGCTACCCACCCCTGGTCACCCCCACCAGCCAGGTCGTGGGGACCCAGGCGGTGCTGAACGTGCTGCTGGGTCAGCGCTACAAGCAGGTCACCAAGGAGAGCCAGGCATACGTCCTGGGCCACTACGGTGCCTCCCCCGCGCCCATTAAGGAGGAGGTGCGCAGAATCGTGGCCGGGGACGCCGAGCCCATCACCGGCCGCCCCGCCGACCACATTCAGCCGGAGCTGGCCCGGGCCAGGGAGGAGATAGGCTCCCTGGCCGCCGGCGAGGAGGACGTCGTCTCCTACGCTCTCTTCGCCCAGGTGGCACGGGAGTTCCTGGAGTGGCGGGCCGCCGGCGCCGGCCTGGAGAATGAGATCGTCGCCGCCCTCGCCGCCGCCCTCACCCACGAGCGTAAGGCCGCCGAACCGGTCTCCGCCGTGGCCGACGGCCGGCGCTCGGCCTGGAAGCTGGCAGGACGACAGCGCCTGCTAAGGGATTAGCCGTGAAGATCGTCGTTCAGGGCCAGGAGTTTGACGTCCAGCCGGGCGCGGACAGCGTCACTGTGGGCGGCGTCGACTACCCGGTGCGGGTCGTCCGCCATGGGGACATCCTCGCCGTCTACGTGAACGAGCGTCCCTACCAGGTCCAGCTGCCGTCCTCAAGGGACGTGGAGGGACCGGTCAAGGTGCTGGTGGACGCCAAGGAGTACGAGGTGGAGATCAAGGGAGCGTCCTTCGCCGTGCGGCGGCCCGCCGGCGCCGCTGTCAAGCGCCCGGCGCCCCCGGGAGGCGCCGGCGCTATCACCTCTCAGATGACCGGCCGCGTCATCCGCGTCGACGTCGAGCCCGGCCAGGAGGTGAAGGAGGGGGACCTCCTCCTGGTCATCGAGTCGATGAAAATGGAGAACGAGGTGCTGGCCCCCCAGGCCGGCACCGTCAAAGAGGTGACCGTGGCGGCAGGCGGCCGCATCAGTGAGGGCGACCTGCTGATCATCCTCGACCTGGACTAATAGCGACCCAGACATTGCCGACAGGAGGAGGTTAAGTTGGGCCAGAACCTGACCCGGAAGATCCTCGCTGATCACCTCGTCTCCGGCGAGCTCGCGCCCGGCAGCGAGATCGCTGTCCGCGTGGATCAGACCCTCACCCAGGACGCCACCGGCACCATGGCCTATCTCCAGTTCGAGGCGATGGGCATCCCCAGGGTGCGCACCAAGCTCTCCGTCTCCTACATCGACCACAACATGCTCCAGACCGGCTTTGAGAACGCCGATGACCACCGCTTCCTTCAGACCATCGCCGCCAAGTACGGCATCTACTTCTCCCGGCCCGGCAACGGCATCTGCCACCAGGTCCACCTGGAGCGCTTCAGCTCCCCCGGCGACATCCTCCTGGGCTCGGACAGCCACACGCCGACTTCCGGCGGCGCCAGCATGCTGGCCATCGGCGCCGGCGGCCTGGACGTCACCGTCGCCATGGGCGGCGGGCCCTTCAACGTGATGATGCCGAGGATCGTCGGCGTCCACCTCAAAGGGAAGCTCCAGCCCTGGGTCGCCGCCAAGGACATCATCCTCGAGCTCCTGCGCCGCCTCACCGTCAAGGGCGGCGTGGGCAAGATCATCGAGTACTTCGGCGAGGGCGTCGCTTTCCTCAGCGTCCCCGCGCGCGGCACCATCACCAACATGGGCGCCGAGCTGGGCGCCACCACCTCCGTCTTCCCCTCCGACGAGCGCACTCGCGAGTACTTCCGGGCCCAGAAGCGGGAGGAGATGTGGCGGCCCCTGGGCGCTGACCCCGACGCCGATTACGACGAGGTGGTCGAGATCGACCTGGACAAGCTCGGGCCGATGGTCGCCCGCCCCCAGAGCCCGGACAACGTGGTGCCCATCGAAGAGGTGGAAGGCACCAAGCTGGCCCAGGTGTGCGTCGGCTCCTGCACCAACTCCTCCTACCACGATCTGACGGTCACCGCAGCCGTCCTCAAGGGGCACAAGGTCCACCCCAGCCTCAGCATGACCGTCACCCCAGGCTCCCGACAGGTGTTCAACATGATCGCCCGCAGCGGCGCCCTGGCCGACCTCATCGAGTCGGGCGGCCGCATCCTGGAGTCCGCCTGCGGCCCCTGCATCGGCATGGGCCAGTCGCCACCCTCCGATGCCGCCTCTCTGCGCACCTTCAACCGCAACTTCCCCGACCGCTCCGGCACCCCCAACGACCGGGTCTACCTGGCCAGCCCGGAGGTGGCCGCCGTCTCCGCCCTCACCGGCGAGATTGCGGACCCCCGCAAGTGGGGCCCACCGCCCGCTGTGGAGACCCCTAGCGAGTTCATCATCGACGACGACTTCATCATCCCTCCCCCGGACAGTGGCGAGGGCGTTGAGGTGGTGCGAGGGCCCAACATTAAGCCCCTTCCCCTGGCCCAGCCGCTGGCCCAGACCATCAAGGCGCCCGTGCTCATCAAGCTGGGCGATAACATCAGCACCGACGACATTCTGCCCGCCGGCTCCAAGGTCCTTCCCCTGCGCTCCAATATCCCCGCCATCTCCGAGTACGTCTTCCACTACAAGGACCCGGGGTTCGCGGCCAAGGCCAAGGAGGCTGGCGCCAGCATTATCGTCGGCGCGTCCAACTACGGCCAGGGCTCCAGCCGCGAGCACGCCGCCCTGGCGCCCATGCACCTGGGCGTCAAGGCGGTGCTGGCCAAGACCTACGCCCGCTTGCACCACACGAACCTGGTGAACTTCGGCATTCTCCCCCTCGTGCTGGACGACGGGGCAGACTACGACCGCATCAACGCGGGCGACGTCCTGGAGCTCCCGGACGTGCGTGACACCGTCCGCAGCGGCCAGGTCACCGTCCGCAACACCAGCCAGGGCTACGAGTTCACCGCCCGCCACAACCTGAGCGAGCGGCAGATCGAGGTGCTCCTGGAGGGCGGCCTACTGAACTACGTCAAGGCCCATGCCGCCTGAGCGCCCTCGCAGCAGACCCACAATCTCCCGGACGGCCGCCGCGCCGCCGCCACTATCGCGCTTAGCGCATCGGGTCTGCTATGATAGCCGGGGTCACCCTCAGCCAAAGAACAACGCATGCCCCACAGGATCACCCTCATATCGGGAGACGGCACCCGCTCCGAGATCAGCGAAGCTACCGTCCGCGTCCCAGAGGCTACCGGCGCCTAGTTCGACTGGGACGTCAGGGAGGCCGGCATCGGCGCCGCTGAAGAGTACGGCTCCGTCCTTCCCTGGCCTGGAGTTTGAGCGGGGCGACCGGCCATCGGCCAGATCGCGGGGCGTATGAGCAAGCGGTCGAACACATCTTGTGTCGAAACGCGCAGTAGACAAAGGGAGTGAGGAAGAGATGTCCAAGGCGGTGTTCTTCACCGGTCAAGGCCAAGAGGTGATAGACATCTTTCAAGGGATGTGCCCCGAGGGATTCGAGGTGGCCTCGCGATCCCACCGCATTAGTGACGAGGAGAAGCTCCCCTTGGTGCGGGATATGAACTTCCTGGTCCTCCACCCCGCCGAGTTCTCAAGCGATCTCCTGCGGGAGGCCAAGGAACTGCGCCTCGTCCAACTCCTGACCGCCGGGTATGACAAGATCGACCTGGGCGTCGCGGGGGAGTTGGGCATCCCGGTGGCCACCAACGGCGGAGCCAACGCCTGGGCGGTTGCGGAGCACGCGATCACCCTCCTCTTGAGCGTGTACAAGCGTCTCATACCTACCGACCGGACGATGCGGGAGGGACGCTGGCGGCAGGGCGTTTCGGGGTTCAGCATCATTGAGGTGGCGGGGAAGACGCTGGGCCTCATCGGGGCCGGGAACATCGGCCGGAAGGTGGCCCGGCGCCTGGCAGCCTTCGAGACCAGCGTCATCTACTACGATGTCGTTCCCGCGCCGGATATAGAGAAGGACCTGGGGGCCCGTCGCGTCTCTCTGGAGGAGGTCATCCGAGAGGCGGACATCATCACCCTCCACCTCCCCCTCATGCCGAAGACGCGAGGGCTCATCGGCCGCAAGGAGTTCGGCATGATGAAGCCCACCACCGTCTTGCTCAACACGAGTCGCGGGCCGGTAGTGGACGAGGAGGCGCTGATCGAAGCGCTACGGGAGAAGCGCATCGCAGGGGCGGGACTGGACGTGTTCCGTGAGGAACCGCTCGCGGGCGACAGCCCGCTCGTCCAGCTGGACAATGTGGTCCTCACACCCCATGTCGGCGGGCACTCATACGAGGCCTGGTTCCGCCGGTCCGGTTTTGCGTGGGAGAACATCCAGCGGGTGGCGGCGGGCGAACCGCCTGTCTCCCTCGCTGTTCCGGTAGAGGAGTAATCGCATCATCAAGGGACTAGGAGGTTAGTCAAATGAAGGTACGGGTCAAGCAGAAAGAGGACTTCCACTTCATCGGTAGCGGGGCGGAGTTCCCGGGTGACCTGGTCATCGATGCCGCCGCGCATGTCGGCGGAAAGGGCAGAGGCTTTAGACCGCCGGAACTTCTCATGTATTCCATCGCCGGCTGCATGGGCATTCATAGTTACGAGGCGCTTCTCAAGGCTGGCAAGCACGTGGACAGTGTAGAGGTAGAAACCGATGGGGAACGTCGGGACGATCACCCAAAGGTGTTCACCAAGATAATGCTAAAGTTCCGTTTCAAAGGGAGCGACTTGACTGACAAGGATATCGGGGATGCCATCGACATAGCACTAAACAAGACCTGCAGCATCGCCGCTATGGTCAATAAGGTGGCCCCCATATCCTGTGAATACCAGATAGGCTGAGCGAGGGGGCAGGATGTTCAAGAAGATCCTCATAGCGAATAGGGGAGAGATAGCCTGTAGGATCATTCAGGCCGCCAAGGAGCTCGGCATATCCACCGTGGCGATCTACTCCGCTGTGGATGCCAAGTCCAGGCATGTCAGGCTGGCCGACGAGGCCGTCCAGACAGGGGCTGACCCCATGGACACCTATCTCAATATAGAGAACATAGTGAACCTTGCTCTTGAGGTCGGCGCCGACGCCATACACCCAGGGTACGGTTTTCTTGCTGAGAATTCGGACTTTGTGAAGGCTTGTGAGGAGAGCGGCGTAACCTTCATAGGACCACCCAGTAGTGCCATGGCCTTGGCCGGGGATAAGGCGAAGGCCAAGGAGACCATGAGGAAGGCGGGCCTTCTCGTGATCCCTGGCAGCCAGGGCATCCTGAAGGACGTCCAGGCGGCGAAGACGCTGGTCAAGGAGCTAGGCTTTCCTGTGCTTCTCAAGGCAACCGCCGGCGGTGGTGGCAGGGGTATTAGGGTTTGCCACGATGAGGAGGAACTTGCGGGAAACTATGAGATGGCATACAGCGAGGCTGAGAAGGCCTTCGGGAACGGGCGGCTCATCCTGGAGAAGCTGATCGCCAATGCACACCACATCGAGTTTCAGATCCTTGGTGACAAGCACGGGAATGTCATCCACCTCGGCGAAAGAGACTGCTCCATCCAGAGGCGAAACCAGAAGCTCATCGAGATAGCCCCCTCTCTCCTCCTCACAGCCGAGAAGAGGGCGGAGATGGGCAACATGATCTGCAAGGCCATGAAGTCCATAGGGTATTACAATGCTGGCACGGTGGAGTGTCTTGCTGACGAGGAGATGAACATCTACTTCATGGAGGTGAACACAAGGATTCAGGTGGAGCACCCCGTGACCGAGGAGATAACCGGCATTGACATCGTCAGGGAGGGCATAACGATAGCTGCGGGCATGCCGCTGCGATACACCCAGGGGGATATCGGGTTCCACGGTCACGCCATCGAGTGCCGCATAACTGCCGAGGACCCGGCACGAAACTTTGCCCCCTCTATGGGCAAGGTAGAGAGGTATCATGCACCGGGTGGGATCGGCATAAGAGTGGACAGCGCAGCCTTCAGGGGCTACGAGATAACGCCCTACTACGATTCCATGATAGCCAAGCTGATCGTCTGGGGAAGGACGTGGGAGGAGACGGTAGCGCGCACGAAGCTGGCCTTGCAGACCTATGCCATAAGCGGTGTGAAAACGATCATACCGTACTACCTGAGGGTCATGGATGATGAGGATTTCAAGGCCGGCAGGTTCCACAACAGGTATGTGGATGAGCATCCGGATCTCCTTGATTACGAGGAAGAGCGCGAGGGAGAGGATTACATGGCGGTTTTGGCGGGCGCGATAGCGTTCTATCACAGACCTTAGGGGGTCTCTTATGCCCAAGAGTGAGACTTTTGACGATATTCTGGACAAACTGTCCAAGGACATAGAGGCGGTTCTCAAAGCGCCTGTCGGCAGTAAAAGTGTCAAGATCACCGACCTGACCCCGAGGGAAGGCCAGCAGACGAAGCTGGCCACCAGGGTTGCTACGGAGGATCTCATCCCCCTGTGCGAAACGCTCGACAAGTGCGGGTTCTATGCCGTCGAGATGTGGGGTGGTGCGACCTTCGACACCTGCATAAGGTACCTCAAGGAAGACCCCTGGGAGAGGCTGAGGACCATCAAGGCGATCATGCCCAATACGCGGCTCCAAATGCTTCTCCGTGGACAGCACATACTGGCCTACAGCCCCAATTCAGACAAGGCGGTCCACAGGTTCGTGGAGAGGGCCGTAGCCAACGGCATGAACGTCTTCAGGATATTTGAGGCCACCAACGACTTCAGAAACCTGCAGGTGGCCCTTGACGCTGTGAAAGAGTGCGGGGGTGAAGCTGAAGCCCACATCGAGGTGAACTACACCATCAGTCCGGTCCACACCTACGAGAGGTGGATGGACTATGCAGAACAACTGATAGAGATGGGTGCGGACTGGCTGTCCTTCAAGGATGCCACAGGCATCCTCATGCCCTTCGATTCCTACAGGCTGATCAAGGGCATCAAGGAGCGGGCCGGCGATAAGCTCCCCGTTCTCCTCCACTGTCATGATATGGGCGGGACGTCGATCGCCAACCATCTCATGGCTGTCCTGGCCGGGGTTGACATGATCGATTCGGCATTGTCTCCCCTGGCCTTTGGCTCGTCTCACCCCGCCACCGAAAGCATGGTGGCGATGCTGAGGAATACGCCCTTTGATACGGGCATAGACCTGAAGAGCCTGGAGGAGCCCGCCAGGATCGCCAGGGAGATCAAGGAGAAGTACGAGAAGTACGCCACAAAGTACTCCGAGGTCAGCGGCGAGGTCCTCATCCACAAGATACCCGGCGGCATGATCGCCAACATGGTCGCCAACCTGGAGGAAGCGGGCAAGCCGGAGCTGATGGATCAGGCCCTCAAAGAGATCCCCAGCGTAGAGGCGGACCTCGGCTATCCGCCGCTCCTTACACCTTTGAGCCAGATCGTGGGCGTCCAGGCGACGCTGAACGTGATAAGCGGGGAAAGATACAAGATCATAACAAGCGAGACCAGGGACTATGTCGAAGGCAAGTACGGCATTCCGCCAGGCCCCATCAACAAGGAACTCATGCAGAAGATCATGGGGGACGAGGAGCCTGACTATTCATTGAGAGCGGGAGACCTTGCCGACCCGGAGGACTGGGATAAGGCGGTTGAAACGCTTGGTCCTTTGGCGAAGAACGACGAGGACATCATCATGGGGGTCATGTTCCCGATGCAGGCCAAGGAACTCTTGACCCTCAGGGAGAGCGGTGAACTGGCTGCAGCGCACGCCGCGGCCATACCCTCGGGGCCTGAAGAGCCCGCCGAGGCCGCAGCCGAGGCCCCCGCAAAGCCGGCTGAGGCTGCAGCCCAGGCGCCTGCCCAGGCGCCTGCTGCGCCGGCTCCCGCGCCGCCACCTGCCCCGCCGGGTGCGGTGCTGCCTTCGGTGTTGCCTGCCCCTGTCGAGTTTGATGCGATCGTTGACGGTGCGACGTTCCACGTGCAAGTCGCCGGTGTTGGAGAGCCGCCCAGCCCAGGGGCCCCGGTGAGATACTTCGTCAAGATAGACGATAAGCTGGAGGAAGTAGAGGTGTTCCCGCTGGCGGGCCTTTCGCCAGTTGAGTTCAACGAAGTCTTTCATGGCGATAAGTTCCACGTGGAGGTCGCCGGTGTTGGCGAGCCGCCAAAGAAGGGCGGCCCGAGGAGGTACTTCGTCAGGGTAGACGGTAGGCTGGAGGAGATAGAGGTATACCCGCAGGTGGAGCTTCCGCCGTTTGCAGGCCTCGCCTCCCGTGCAGTGCAAGCGCCTGCCGCCGTAGCACCGGCCCCCTCCGCTGGAGCACCTTCCCCCGCCGCTGAGGCCGTGGCAGAGGCCCCTGCAGCGGCAATACCAAAGGCAACCCAGCCCGGAGACGCCGTAAGCCCCATGGCCGGTAGGGTAGTCAGGGTGCTAGTCAAAGCGGGCGATGCGGTAAAGGCAGGCCAGACAGTGGTCGTGGTGGAGGCTATGAAGTTGGAAAGCGAGGTCCAAAGCCCGATAGACGGCACCGTGGAGGAGATCTTCGTCGAGCCAGGCGATAGTGTGACCTCCGAAGACGCCCTTGTGAGGGTGGCCTAAGACCGGCATTTTGGCGTTGAAAGCCTTCGGCTGGGGGTTCTTCCCCAGGTCGCCGATGCGATCATCGACAAGCTGCGAACAGTGGATTGAGCAACCTGGCCGCGGACTTGGGTCCGCGGCGGAGAGAACAGGAGGTACTGCCCCATGCGTCCTAAAGTAACCATTGTCGGCGCCGGCGCCACCGGTGGGTCGATGGTCCAGATCCTTCAAGAGAAGGGCTACTGTGACATCGTCCTCCTGGATATCATCGAGGGCTTTCCCCAGGGCAAGGCCCTGGACCTGGCCCACGCAGGACCGCTGGTGGGCTCCGACGCCCGTATCATCGGCACCAACGACTGGAAGGACAGCGCCGGCTCCGACGTCGTCGTCATCACCTCAGGCGTGCCCCGCAAGCCGGGCATGAGCCGCGAGGACCTGGTGAACACCAACGCCGGCATCGTGCGGGACGTGGCCCAGAACGTCGTTAAGCACTCCCCCGATACCGTCATCGTGGAGTTCGCCAACCCCATGGATGCCATGACTTACGTTGCCAAGCAGGCCACGAAGCTGCCCCGCAGCCGCATCGTCGGCCAGGGGGGCATGCTGGACAGCACCCGCTTCCGCACCTTCCTGGCCTGGGAGCTGGGAGCGTCGGTCAAGGACGTTAACGCCTACGTTCTGGGTGGCCACACCGATGTCACCATGGTCCCCATCGTCAGCCACGCCTCAGTCGGGGGCGTGCCCCTGCGCCAGCTTCTTTCCAAGGAGCGCATCGAGGCCATCGTCGACCGGACACGCAAGGGGGGGACGGAGATCGTGGGCCTCCTGGGCACCAGCGCCTGGTACTCCCCGGCCTGGGCCACAGTCGAAATGGTGGACTCCATCCTGCTGGACCGCAAGCGCATCCTGCCCTGTAGCGTCTGGCTGGAGGGCGAATACGGCATCCGCGACACCATGGTGGGAGTGCTGGCCCAGTTGGGTGCCGGCGGCGTGGAGAAGGTCATTGAGGTCGAGCTTGAGCCGGAGGAGCTGGCGGGCCTGAAGAAGGCCGCCGACGCCGTACTTGAGTTGGTCGGCCTAGTGAAGGTCTAGCCGGGACGGCGACCGACCAGAGTTGAGGTGATATGCGAGATATCGACTGTGAGACAATCAAGGAAACAGTAGTCCGATTGTGTCAGGAGGCGACCGCCCTCCTGCCCGATGATGTGCTAAGCGCCTTGAAGCGCGCCCGCGAGCGGGAGGAGTCGCCCCTGGCCCAGAAGATCCTGGATCAGATCCTGAGCAACGCCGAACTGGCGAAAGAGGAGTTCCTGCCCCTGTGTCAGGACACCGGCACCACCGTCATCTTCCTGGAGGTGGGCCAGGACGCCCACATCGTCGGCGGCGACCTGAATGAGTGCATCAAGCAGGGCGTGAGCGAGGGCTATGTCAAGGGCTGTCTGCGAAAGTCCATAGTGGAGCAGCCGTTCTCCGCCCGCGTCAACACCCAGGACAACACGCCCCCCGTGGTTCACACGGAGATCGTCCCCGGCGACCGGCTGCGCATCAGGATCCTGCCCAAGGGCGGCGGCTGCGAGAACATGTCCCGCTTCGGCATGATGCTCCCCGCCGCCGGTAAGCCCGCCATCACGGAGTTCGTCCTCAAGGCGGTGGAGGAGTCTGGCGGCAACGCCTGCCCGCCCGTCATCGTCGGCGTCGGCATCGGCGGCACTGCCGAGCACTGCATGTACCTGGCCAAGCGCGCCCTCACCCGCAAGGTGGGTGAGCCCAACGCGGACCCGGAGACGGCAGAGTTCGAGGCGGAGCTGCTGGAGAAGGTGAACGCCCTGGGCCTGGGCCCCCAGGCCGTCGGCGGCCGCACCACCGCCCTGGCTGTCCACATCGAGACCTACCCTGCCCACATCACCGCCCTGCCCGTGGCCGTCAACCTCCAGTGCCACTCGGCCCGTCTCAAGGAGGCGGTGTTGTGAGCGCCGGGATCATGGGTGACCCCAGGAAGGAGTGACGAATGGCCGAACGCCGCATCCAGCTTCCCCTCACCGAAGAGACCGTCGAGCCGTTACGCGCAGGGGACTACGTCTACCTGACTGGCAACCTCTACACGGCCCGCGATGCCGCCCACCGCCGCATGGTTCAGGCCCTCTCTCAGGGCGAACCGCTCCCCGTGGACATCCGCGGCCAGGTGATCTACTACGTCGGCCCCACCCCCGCCAAGCCTGGAGCGGTCATCGGCTCCGCTGGGCCTACCACCTCCATCCGCGTGGACCCGTACACCCCGCCTTTGCTGGAGGCTGGCCTCAAGGGCATCATCGGCAAGGGCGGCCGCGGCCCCCAGGTGCTGGAGGCCCTCCAGAAGCATCGCGCCGTCTACTTCATTGCCGTCGGCGGCGCCGGTGCCCTCCTCTCCAAGCAGATCCGCAGTGTCGAGGTCGTCGCCTACGAGGACCTGGGCACGGAGGCGATACGCCGGCTGGAGGTGGAGGAGTTCCCCGTGGTGGTCTGCAACGACATCCACGGCGGCGACCTGCTGGAGCAGGGCAAGGCCCAGTGGCGCCAGCCGGAGGTGCTGGAGCGATAGGACGGGCTGACGGCATAGAGCCCGGCAAGGAAGGGCAGAATGACTGTAGTAGCGTTCCTAGAAGCGGCACGTCAGGAGGTTCATGACCGCATCTTGCGGGATGTAGGCGACCGCACCCACGAGCAGTTCCTGTGGCGACCCAACCCCGATATCAGCAATATCGCTTACCTCTTGTGGCACCTGGTCCGCGTCGAGGACATTACCATTCAAACGCAGTTCAGGAAGGCCCCGCTCATTTATGAGGCCGAGGGGTGGGCCAACAGGCTGGGCCTCGACCCCCAGCTGCGACCCCCCGGTCTCACGTCGGAACAGCTAGACGCAGTGGTCTATCGCCTCGAGGATTTCTTACCTTACGCCCGTGAGGTGTGGAATAACACGAGCGCGGTGCTGAAGGGCATGCAGAACGGGGACCTAGAGCAGCCAGTGAACATCCAGGATCTGCCCCAGGTCACCAACGTGGGCGCGCTGTTCCACACGGTGCTTGTGGGCCACCCCTGGTGCCATCTGGGGGAGATCCTCTACATTAAGCAGTTGCAGGGCTGGCGCTACCATCTGTAGGTCAACCCGACGGTCAGGAGTTGGCCTATGCCGAAGGCAAAGCCCTGGAGCGGTGAGGAGATAGCCGACCGCGCCCGGGCGTACATGCGGCAGGGGTTCCCCTGAAGCCAGGCCGTCCTGCAAGTCATGCAGGAGTTGCTGGGGATCCGAGACCGACGGACGATACAGGCGATGGCCGGCCTGGGGGGTGGAGTGGCTGGTATGGGGGAGGTGTGCGGCGCCCTCTCTGCCGGCGTGGCCGCCCTGGGCCTGCGCCTCGGGCGTGGAGATCTCAGCGAGAGCCAGGACCGGCGGCTTTTCTTCTGGGGACAGGAGCTGTACGGGTGGTTCGCCTCGCTGGGGGACTGCAAGCCCGAAGGTACCGTGCTCTGCCGCGAGATCGCAGAGACGGACTTCAGGGACCCGGCTCAACTGGTGAAGTGGTTCCAATTGGGCCGGTTCGAGCAGTGCGTGGAGCTCACGGGCAGGACCGCGTCGCAGGTCGCGAACATGCTGCGGCGTGAGGCCTGACCCGAGCAGATGGCGCCAGGCGGAGGTGTTACGGAGCGTCAAAGAAGGCCGCGGACGCCGCCTCAGACCGCTGAGCCGCGGCGGCGCAGGAACTCGATCACAGTCTCTGCCGACTCCTCCGGCAGCTCGTCGAAGTACAGGTGGCTGGCCTTCGGGAACAGCACCAGCTCCGCTCCCGGTATCCGCTCGGCCATGATGCGCGAGTTCTCGGAGGGGATGAGCGCGTCGTCCTCGCCGTTGATCACCAGCGTGGGTGCCTGGATCTGCGCCAGGCGGTCGTAGAAGTCGAAGGTCAGGCAGGCCGCGAGCTGCCTCCCGTAGGCGTCCGCGGGCGGCCGGTGGTCGAGGTAGCTCCTGACCCACCGGATGGCCTCGTCCCGGTTCC
>Ga0209979_1002926_pt1 | contig 15621 bp, 13 predicted proteins | sample AnhtaG_FD_183114 | JGI IMG/M metagenome (GOLD analysis project Ga0209979, IMG submission 183114) | Deep subsurface microbial communities from Anholt, Denmark to uncover new lineages of life (NeLLi) - Anholt_01485 metaG (SPAdes) (version 2) | ecosystem: Environmental > Aquatic > Marine > Oceanic...
CTAAATAACATTTCATGAAAATCGTGCCATTATTAAGCGACTTTTCGTCTGCGTTTGGCTGCCGCTGCTCGATTTCGTCTTGCAAGATAGCCACGAGCCTCTCGCATTAGCTCATCCATATTCTGACATTTGTGATTACGTGTTACGTTGGCATGCAACTCTCAGCCGCTTAATCAATCGAATACGGCGTTTTCGCGCCTTTTGCGACCAGGGACAGCCCACTGTGGGTTTGGGCATCCCCCGTCGAATACCTAAACGCCGAAGTAACCGACACATGGTAGTGCGTGATACTGTGATACCTGTTAACTCCACCAAGACGCGAATCAACAACTCCTGTGTCCAGGTGGGTCGGCGATACCCATAGTCCAATGGACTACCTTCCACCGCCTTAAGCAGAGCCAGAATATAATCCTCATCCACTTTTGCTTGGCCATTATCGCCACGACGATCTATCAGTCCCTGCTCTCCTTCTTGAAAAAATCTCTTGCGAGCCCGGTCCACTGTCGAAGGAGAACACAACAACATCTTGGCGATATTGCGACGGCTGTGCCCTTCTGCAGTATGCAAGATGATCAAGTAACGTCTCCTCAATTCTGCATCCTTGATTTTGTTGATAGTGCGACGAAAACGGCGCTTGACTTGGCGTGTTAGTTTGATGACAATCCTTTCCATGAGTGTTTCCTTTCTGTCGGCTCCGCCGACACAAAAAGCAGTAACATAAGTTATTGGAAACACTCATTTTACAATGGCATCATTTTCGCGCAATTTTATTTAGCGCAAGCAAATGATACAGGGACAGACAGCATTGTTAAGAAGCTCCAGGGAACAATCACCCTGTATGTAACGGAGGAAAATGTAGATGTCGAAGCCGACATCGCTGCAATCAACGAGGCTGCGAACCTATATGTTGTCGCTCTGGAGACTGGAGATTTAGAACTTTGGTTGTCCGTGCATACGGATGACGTAGTAAAGATGGGACCAGACGCCCCTGCGATTTTCGGAAAAGAGGATTTACGGGCTAATTTTAAGCCCGGCTTCGATGACTTCACATTCGAGATGACCCTCAATAGCGAGGAGACTCAGGTAGATGGTGACTTGGGATTTGATCGTGGTACTTACACAGTTTTTATGACTCCCAAGGCAGGTGGCGAGACAATTAGTGCAATGCCGGATGGTAAATACTTGGGCATCTACAAAAGACAGGCCGATGGTTCCTGGAAGCTTTACATCGACTGCTACAACAGCAATGTACCACCAACAGTGGAGTAACAAACCAAGCTGTTAGTTAAGCTTTGTTGGATGGGCGGTTCTGCCGCCCATCCAGTATTCTACCAGTCAGCTCAGTTCAAAGCTAATCCTGGCGCCGCTTATGCCCATGCCGTCAGGGAAGAAATGAAACTATCTTACAACTGCTCGGCTTGGGCTCTTTTAAGAAAAAGATGCTATTCAACCGCTGCTCCATTCTGAATCGGCACGCTGACTGCGCGGCGCTTAAACAAATCTATGTTCATCCATCTTTTGCTCTTGAATCTCCAGCGGTTAGCTAATCCCACCGCAATAATACTGACCGTAGCGGCTGACCACGGCCCCAAAGCACCAAACGATGGGAAAAACTTAGCTATGAGCCAGCCACCAAATCCTAATATCAATACCGCTCCCACCGCTGAGACCATCGCAAGCCAGACCGTATCACCAGCCCCTTGCAATGCGCCGCCGTAAATCGTCCGTGTAGCGTGAAAGCACTGGTATATAGCGGCACAAATCAAAATATTGGACCCGGTTTCGATAAAAGCTTTATCCATTTCAGGCTCAGTAGTCCAAAACTCCATCAAGCTTCTTCTGAATATAAAAAAGCAAATCCCCACCAGTCCCATATAAATCAGCGATATTTTCAAGCAAACTCTGGTTTGCTTAATCGCTATCTTTTTTTGACCCTGTCCGATTGTCTTTCCAACTGCCGCAGCCAAAGCCATGCTTATCCCAACAACCGGCATAACAGACAGGTTTGTATATGCAAGCACACCGCTTGTCGCAGCCAGCGCTTCGGTGCCGAATTTCCCGACCAGTCCGAACAAAACCACACCCCAGAATGCGACATTCACCATCAGCCCGAATCCCGCAGGAAGTCCCACCTTCAGCAAATCATACATCTTACTAAAATCAATATTTAACGTCCGTCTGGACTTAAAGGTCGCGTTTATATTGCTGCTCAAATACAGGGACATATTTACGCAGGCCGAAACTGTTATCCCGATAAACGTCCCCCAGCCCGCACCGGCAATACCCATCGCAGGAAAGCCCAACTTACCGAAAATCAATACATAGTTAGCCGCCACATTGACCACCTGCCCGCACAGCGATGCACACATCGTAATAATCGGCCGATGTATGCCCATAAAGAACTGGCCGCTCGACCAGTTAATAACGGCCAGAATATGAGCATAAAGCATAATTCGAAGATATATTACTTCCATAGCGACCACCGCATCCGGATGTCCCATCATTCTGAATATCCACGGTGCCGTCGGCCACATAATCGCAACAACAGCCAAAAAATAAACAATTCCCATGTATATTGCCTGCCAGAAATAATTCGAGCAGTCTTCTTTGTCACCTCTGCCGAGACTCTGACTTACAAACGTGTTAAGGCTTGTTATCGCACCGATGGCAAAACCGCCGGGAAGGAAACTGACAAAACCGGCCGGTAAAATCGCCGCCAACGCCTCTGTCCCAAAATCGGGGATGCGTGAAACCATAAACCTGTCAACAAATTGCATAATGGTAAAAGATATGGTCGTAACCACCATCGGTGCCGCCAAATTCAGCATATATCTTAGTGAAGTCGGGTCTTCGCCGTCACTGGATGAAAGTAGAGTTGATTTGTCCGTCATTAAATTGAATCCTATTATTACAACTGTCATTGCGAGGCCTACGGAGTAGGCCGTGGCAATCTCATCTTCCTTAACACATATGAAAAATAATACTATTTATCATCTGTTGCGGAAAATAAAAAACCCACGATGTCACCCCTGCACCTGCTTTTGTCCGCCAGCGGGCGGATAAACTTGTCCCCGCGGAAGCGGGGAGCAGTGGTCCAGAACGAAAAAGCTGGATTCCCGCTTCCGCGGGAATGACACATATGGATACATACGTGCGTCATCCGGCGCTCCGTCTGGCGCCGGACAGGCCGCATCGACGGACTTCTAACTCGTCGCGGCGAAGGCCGCTGCCGCAGCAGGACAGGCGTACTGCTTCCGCAACAGGAACTATTTATTCAAACCCAGTTTTTTCAACAGTGTATCAGCCGAAATGCCCGAAACCTGCACATGCTTGACCTGGCTGGTTTGACCGGAGATGATACTGACTGCATTCTTTTTCACACCGAGCTGCTTAGCTAAAAACTTCAGCAGGCACTGATTGGCTTTTCCCCTCTGGGGCGCTGCGGAAACCTTGACCTTCAACATCCCATCAAGCAACCCGCAAATCCGCGTCGGCGATTTGCTGCCGGGCACAATCTTTGCTACAAAAACCACACTTTCATCAGTCTCTTGAATCGTTAGATTGGCCATAGGTCAGATTGTAGCTGCTGTGATGAATAGAAAGAAGAAAATTTTGTGTGTCGTTTACTAAATATTTTCTCTGAGGTTTACTCCAACCGCCTGTTGCACATATTTTTCAATCTGCTCGGCAAGCTCACCCAACGAGGCAAGCTGAAAATCTTCATAATGCCCGCCGATAAGCTCACCGTCCAGTGCTCTCTTGAAGATTCTGATGCGTATAACAGAAGGCTCATCGCCGGACTTACTGAAATCGCTGTCTTTATGCTCGGTAAGCTCAACTCGCCAGTCCTCGCTTATGAAAACCAGACACTTGCCGGTAAAAACCGCCGTCGGAAAATAATCGCACAATAGTTTAAGAGTTTCCATTTGTAACGTTTTGAATTCTTCCTGTAAGCACCTAATTCTCTGTAACACATGATTTGCAGAGTCGTCATTGCGCGGCCTTTCTAAAAAGCCGCGGCAATCTCATCTGTAGGGTGGGGCTTGCCCCACCATTTCCATATATTACCAAAGATAATTCCAAATGCACTATTTTATTTGACGAATATATCAAATATTGAGGCAGGAGCACTTAACCCTGGTATTTCATACTTCTTATGATGAGGCAATCTTCGTCACTGTTTTAGCCAGTCATTGAGATGTATGGCTTTGCGTATCTTATCTGCCTTATAACCCTACATAGTACAAGCAATCAGGGCTGTGCGCCAACAAGCTTTGCAGCTTAGAAATCCTTTAATGCAATAGTCAAATGACTATGACCGCAGTTAGTAAGTCTTGCAACTATGCTGTTATTTTGGCTGAGCCAAGCGAGTGGAGGAATCTGTCAAAACAGATAATATCAACTTTTCTCATAGTCAAGCTATTTGCGAAATACCGTACTAATGCGCCAGAGTCTCGATGTCCTCCGCACTCAACGCCTGGCCAGGAATTCAGTCAGGCTCTCAATGCAAGGAAAACGTCTTGGATTTCCAGCGCATCACATCACACTCAGCATTCCAACAAAAAGAATGCCTATGATAAAACTCAAAGCAATTTCAATCAATGGGCGTTGTCAGTTGGATTTCTTTTGTATGCCGGCTTTACTGTCTGTTTTCTTTGTTGTCTTTCTGACCTGCCGTTTGAAATCCAGGCTGCCCCACGGCTCATCATTAAGCTCATCGTCCTGGTCCAGGCCGTAGAGAGCGATTTTTATCGTCTTAGCATCCACTTTCGAATAGACAACAGCACTCTTCTGTACGTTGCCCTCGGCGTCAACACGCTCACTTGTTGAGACAAGCTTGCCATCTTGCTCTTCCCATGTTCCCTTGGACCTGCCACCTCTGTTGTCAACGCTTATCTGAATAACCTTTTCCTCTGCCGGTATGAAAAAGATCATACCGCGGGAGACATACTCACCCATCTTGAGTTCAACGGTCAAGAGGTGCCCTTCAAGCTCCCAACTGTACACCACCTGTATCTCTGTGCCATCGTCAGTTGTGGCAGCCCATCGGCCAACCACCCAGTCAGCCCCGTATTCTCTTGCAAGGTCGCGGAAGCTTTGCTGAGCCACTGATGAGCCAGCCAAAACAAAGAGGATAGCCATAGCCCAAAGCACGATCTTTCCCATGCTTACTTTTGCAGTTTGTTGTTTGTTCATCGTTTACCCTTTCAAAAATTGTTAATATTTTCGCCCCGTGAGAAATCTGCCCTTTTTTGCACCCTATTATTTCTCGTTATAGAATTTCTAACGGGGCTCACAGTGCACACTGTGTACACCTTTGTCTGTTCAGTCTTATTTTGACAAGAATCCACTCCTTGAACGCCATTTGGACTCACTACTCCAAAAAGCTTATCAGATACGAGCATTATAACATCTCCTCAGTCCTTTTCAAGTGGAAAATTTATTTTACAGGCCCGGGGTGTGGCCAGATTTTCTGGCAAGCGGTTTCTGAATTGCTTATGGACTTTGCAAGTTGGCTTGGTGCACAGAGCACACACTGCCAGACTGAGTGCAGCGCACCATCGCTTTGTCACCCCGAGCGCAGTCGAGGGGTCTATTAGAATACCTCCGCGAAGCGGCTCCGAAAGAACGAAGGATGACTGTTTGAATAGATTTCTCGACTACGCTCGAAATGACAATTCAACATTTCACGTGCGATAGAGCACTAAGTTAGTTTCCGGATGGTGCAAACTCTATCAGCAGCGGTTTGGCCGAGCTTATCTTTATCCACCTAATCAAGTTTATGCTTCGAGCAAGTCAAGAAATATCTTGTCCTTACAACCCGAAAACTTTGACCTATTTTTCCTTGGCAGCTATTTTTTCAGACAGCTTTCGCCACGCGCCCATTGAACGCTTCAGGTTATCATAAGCATCGCCGCCAATGCCGTAACCCTGCAGTCCTATCGGGCCGGTGTAGCCGGATTTCTTCAGAACTTTTAGGAAGCGGAGAATATTAAAGGAGCCACGGTCCAGCGTTTGAATCAATTGTTTCCAATCTTTACCTCCACTATCAGCGCCATTGATGCTGACCACAAACAAATGTGGCATCGCTGACTTTATCAGCGATTTCATATTTTCTTCGTCATCTGTTCTCAGCCAATGACACAGATTGAAGGTTATTCCCACATTTTTGCGGTCAACTTTCTTTGCCACTCGTATTGCGTCCTCTACTCGCTCGACCCAGTATCCGTAATGGGGATACAGTGCCACTCGCACTCCGGATTCAGCCGCCATATCTGCAATCTCCCCGATGATTTGGACCGCACGCGGGTCACCGGCCGGCGAAGAGGGTTTGAGCTTCTTGCTTTGCACAAAAAGCCACAGTATCGCATTGTGCCCCTTCAGCACTTCGATTGCCTCTTTCAATTCTGGGCCATAGCTTCGCGCATCCGCGTCAATGTTACATCCGACATACGCTGCAAACAGCCTCAAACTGTTCTTATCCAGCTCCTCAGCCATCTGGGCTAATCCTTTGCCCGCTGTGCATCCAATTCCCGCATACCCTAATTCCTTGACCATTTCTACCTGCTCTTTTGCAGTCTTGTGTTTGGCATCTTTAGTTGCGGTATCCATCGCAAAGAACGGATTTGGTCCAGCCGGCTCAATCCGGATATTGCGATACGCTACGGGCCCGTGGTCGCCCTGCAGCATCAACGGCCCGGTCGGTTTTTCATCGTTATACGCACCGGCCCGCGTCGGCCCGCTTAACTCCACATCCGCATGGACCACAGTCCCGTTGTGAACAACCTTCTCGAACCTGGCGTTGGCAATCTTTTGTCCTTTCTTATCAAAACGCGGCGCACGGAAAATGACATCGAACGTCTGCCACTGTCCCTGTCGTCGCGATGCGTTGACCCGTGGCGGACGGCCTTCGTAGCCCTTGGTTTCTCTGTTATTGTCCCAGCGCTGATAGATGCCGCCGCAGTCGGAGTGCTTCGGCTCTTTAACGCCCCAACTGTCGAAGACCTGAATCTCATAGCGCCCGTTAAAATACACCCCAGAGTTCGAACCTTTGGGAACCATAAACTCAATATGTGCTTTGACATCACCGAATTCTGCTTTGCTTAGCAGGTTCCTTGTTCTTCCTGTTGGCCCATTCACAATAACTCCGGTCCCCGGCTTACTGCTCAACAGCTTCTCATTCTCAGGGTTCGTAAACGTATCGCCGACAATCTCCCACTGTCCGGTATCACCCCGCCATTGGGAAAAATCTCCACCTGTTAGACTGACCCTGTTGCTGGTATCTTTTGCGCCGGCATCTGCCGCCAATGACATACATAAAATCGCAACGAGCAACAAAACTGCCAGAATCTTTTTACTTTGAACTTTCATAATTCTTCCCTTTCCAATAATCATTAATCATTAATCATTAATTCATTTTATAAGTGCCATGGGCTGCGCATCGACCGCGACAGCATCCTATTGGCCTGTTCATCGTTAATAAAGCGTTCCTTATCCGGGTCCCATTTTAGTTTTCGTCCAAGGAGCATTGAGATATTGCCGATGTGGGCGATTGTAAAGCAGCAATGTCCTATCTCGGGCGGAAAGTAGCAGTCCTTACGCGATTTTACGCAATCGAGAAAATTACGCTGCTCTCCGGCCCGGCACGTATAAAGGTGAATCTCATTTGGGCCAATCACAGAATCAAGAATTGATTTAGGCTCGGCCTGGAGTTTCGCCCTCCAGCCGCGATTACCTATCCAACCTTTGCTCCCCTCGAATTTAAGACTCGGCGTACCCGATGTTACAATCAACCTCACACCGTTGGCGTATGTGTATTCTATTCGATACTCTTTCGCGGTATCGTAGAGTCCTTCTTTGCAAAATACACCCTTGCCCTCGGCCTCCACCGGCCCTGTATGTTCGCTGTCGTTTCCCCATTGTGCACCATCGAGAAGGTGCGCTCCCCAGTCTGTCAACTGGCCGCCCGAATAGTCAAGAATCCATCGAAAGTTCCAGTGAATGCGGTCTTTGGTATATGGTACGTATGGTGCCGGGCCTAACCACATCTCATAATCAAAACCTTTCGGTACCGGCATAGGAGTGGGGTCTCCGGGTGTATTCGGCCCGCTGGGCAGCTCTACCCGGATGGTGTGCACCTTGCCGATTCTGCCGTTGCGAACCAGCTCACACATTCGATGATATACATCCACCGACCTGTCCTCCGTGGACCATTGAAAGACACGATTGTAACGCTTCATCGTTTCACAAAGGACTCTGCCTTCTTCGACGGTCAGTGTTGGTTTTTCGCACTCTACGTCCTTGCCCGCCTTAGCCGCGGCTATCGAGATTGGAACATGCCAGTGGTCGGGCGTAGAAATCATCACAGCATCGATATCATCCCGCTCGATAATTTTCCGGAAATCATTGTAAGTCGCACAATCTTTATTGCCGTATTTTTTATTGACCATATCGCGGGCTATGTTCCTGTTATTGGTATCGACATCGCAAACAGCAACAGCCTGAGCATCCGCATTGCCCAGAAAGTTCGTAAGATTGACTGCTCTGCCGTGACCACCCACACCGATAAAGCCTATTGTAATTCGTTCACTCGCCGCGACAGTTCCCGCCTTACCCAAAGCCGAAGGCCGAACCAGATAGGGAAGACCAACTGCTCCAGTAGAAACACCGACCGCTTTTCGCAAAAACTGTCGCCGATTAAATTTCTTCATAATAAAAACGCTCCTCTATCGTGACTAATAAGCAAAGATCGATTTACAATAGTCAATAGTAAATAATAAATAGTAAATTTCAGAGATGCCAGGGGCTTCGCATAGCCCTTGAAAGCATCCGGTTGGCTCCATCATCATTTATGAAATGCTCTTTCTCCGGGTTCCACTTCAAATCCCGCTCTAAGCGCATTGCTATATTACCCAAATGTGAAATTGTAATGGAGCGATGCGCCGTCTCGATTGGAGCCACAGGCTCTTTACGCGAAATCACACAATCGATAAAGTTTCGGGAGTGGTTGTCACTGCGGTACAGATTGATTTCATCAGGTCCAATTACGGATTTGAGAAGCGATTTAGGGCTTGCATCATGACGCCCGCGGTCGGCCCAAACCCGGCCTTCCGTACCTTCAAATGTCACTCCGCCGCGTTCCTTGTTTGAGACGATGAGTTTGACACCGTTTTCGTATATACACTCGAAATAAAACTCTTTTGCGGTGTTATAAAAACCATCTTTGTCAAAAACACCTTTGGCGTTTTTGATTTCCACCGGCCCGGTTTTTTCCGTGCCCATACCCCATTGTGCAATGTCCGGATGATGGCCTCCCCAGTCAGTAACCTGCCCGCCGGAGTAATCCAGCAGCCAGCGGAAATTCACATGGCAGCGAGCAGGGCAGTAGGGGGCGTATGGTGCCGGGCCCAGCCATCTGTCATAATTAAAGCCTTCGGGCACAGGTTCGGGCTTTGTACGATGACCCATTTTGGATATATCAGGTGTCCCGCCCGGCAGACCACACTTTACTGTGTGCAACTTTCCAATCCGACCGTTTAGGACTAATTCGCACGCCCGTCGGAAATTACGGTCCGAACGCTGCTGGCTGCCCGTCTGAAACACTCGGCCATACCGTTGTACCGAATTGCACATCGCCCGTCCCTCAGGGACGGTTAGTGACAGAGGTTTTTCGCCGTAGATATCCTTGCCGGCTTTTGCTGCCTCAATGACCGTAATAGAGTGCCAGTGATCCGGTAGGGCGATTAAAACCACGTCAATGTCAGAACGGCCGATTACTTCGCGAAAATCTTCATAAGCCGCACATCCCTTGTAGGTACCTGATTCCTTCGCACGGGCATAGTGTTCTTCGACTATCCTTCTCGCAGGTTCCCGTCCGCCGATGCGGTTGTCCCAGTAACCGGCGCTCTCGCGGTTCACATCGCTCACCGCTGTAATCTGTACGCGTTCGTCACGCAGAAAATTTCTTAAATCGTTGATACCCTGATTTCCCGTCCCGATACAACCCATTACAATCCGGTTGCTCGGAGCAACACTGCCCGCCTTACCCAGCGCCGATGAAGGGACAATATAAGGAAATGTCACCACTGCTCCGGCAATAACTGAAGTTCTTTTCAAAAAGTTACGACGTGATATATGTTCCCTGCAATTCATAATACAACCTCCGATTCTTTTCTATTCGTGCCGTATGTATTGTGCTTCGTGGAGAGAACTACAAACTCAGAATGACAGCAGACACTGCCAGATATACACATAGCCGAGTGCGTCGATGTCTTCCCAGATTTTCTTGATTAGCTCTTTGTCTCCCGAAAGTTCAGGCAGCTCATTTAGCTTTTCTTCCCAGGGGATGCAAACACCCGGCTTTCTCTTTGGTTTTTTTTGTTTGGCCATTTAGAAAACTCCGTCAATACTCAATTTAATACACCCCGTATTCACGCGTAAACTCAGTCATCGCTTTTATATTTTCAACCTTACCGTCATCCTGGACAATAGCGCTGGCGTCCATAATATAGCCGCCGTCCCCGGCAACACCATCAATCACCTTTTTACAGTATTCTCGCACTTCTTCAGCTGTGCCGTAGCTCAACAGAAAATTAGGGATACCGCCGCTGATGCAGAACTTATGCCCAATCGCCTTGTGCGCCTCAAAGATATCAGCCTGGTCAACGTGGTAAACGATTGAACCATCCGGCAATTCGGCAAAGGCATTCAAATGTGCGTTCCAGTCACCCTCGGCATAGAACAAAACCTGATGTCCCTTGGCCCAGATTTCTTCGATGATTGGCTTGAATGTCGGCCAATAAAACTTATCGAAATGTTCCTGCGAGAAAAACGGCACACATCCACGATGCATCCAGAACCCGATTGGAACGTTCTTGTCCGGGTCAGCACCGGAAAGGGCCACGTGCAGCAGGTGCGGCATCAGGGCCTCACAGGCGGCAAGTACCTTGTCCGGCCGTTCCATCACATCTGTAACAAGACCCAGATACCCGCGCAGCTTATCTGCGATAATATCGAACGGCGCCTTGAGAATCCCGGAGATAGCTGATACTGTCCCCGACTCGCTTCGAAGCAATGCGTTCTGCGTGCCGAACGCGTTAAAATAATTCAGCATCGCCATCCCGCCTTTCAAAAACGAGAGGTTGTTGCGAAACGATGCCGGTTCACCCATCGCCGCTACATCTGCCGAGATACGCGGAAGCCAGACATTGAATAAAAAGCCGGTCGGGTCCTCGATGAGCTGGTCATATTCGTCCGGCTTCATAAATGCCTCTTCCTCAGACGGCTCACGATATTGAAAGCCGATATCAGGTGAGATGTGGATGCCGGGAACTCCGTAATACTTCGTCCCGATGGCTTCAGTCAGTCCGGTCCACACATAGACCATATTACCGACAACGGCGTCCCAGTCGAAATCGGCGGCGCACTTGCGGGCGGCGGCAAATGCCTTCTCAAAATCGTGCGTTACCTCCTGGCAGGTGTACCCGGCGTATTTAGCCGTGAACTCCGCAACAAACGGACGGATCGGAATCATATCCGGCTTTTCGTTGCGCATCGCTGTAACGTAGCGTTTCATCCGTTCGGCGTATAATTGTTCCATATCTTTGGCCATTTTACTTTACTCCTTTTATTCATCAAGTCCAAGTATTTGAACCTGCCCGCCGACTTTCTTTAGCCGGCATTTGATTGCTCCCTCGCTTTCCAGACCGTCCGCTTTCAACGTGATACTCTCGGAGGTTGGAAGAAGCGCTGAGAGCTCACCGTCGGATATCTTGGCCTTCAACAAGTAACCTCCCCTAATCCGCTCCAGACTTGACTCATCAGGCACCCGGTCTTTGAGACGATGTGGACGATAGAGTGTTACAAACTCAATCTGTCTTTTCTTCCCTTCTGTCTTCGCCGTCAAATGCCACTCACGCAGCTTGATGCGCGGAATAGGATTGGGGTCGTACTGGTCGGTCTGGCTGAAAGTCAAACCCGATGGTGTTAGAAAATCAATATCACAAACTACGTCACCGTTTTGGACCCGGATGCCGTGCTGGTCCTCCACTTCAATCTTATTGATAGCGTGCAGCCAGTATTCAAACGTCGCCGGTTCCCCGGCCTCCAAACGGTCATAAACAACAACTAATTCCGGTTTGACAAAAATGATGCTTCGGGTGAAACGCTCCAGCGCAGGTTCGTATGCCTGTCCCGCCTCGCCGACAACGATATCCATCGAAGCCGTAGTTTTGAAGGCGATGATTTTGCCCTGGGCTTTGGCGCTGCGTTTGCCTTGGCCTTGACCGTTGACCGTGATATTGTTGACCGAGCGCGTGCTCCACATCCAGTCACGATGATGAGGGCCCCCGTAGTTATAATAGTGGCCGGTACGGATCAGCAGTCGCTGACCATACGCCCAGAGCATAAACGAATTATTGGCCTCATTGCCGTGCGACTGCGTCCCCATAGGACTCGACTTGAAAATGACCTGCACGTCTTCTCCTGCGTCCTTCAATGTCGTATTGAGATAAGCCTGCCCGGTGCCGCTGAAGAGCTTGGAAGCAGGCAGCTCATCGGGCGGTTTGGAATCCACCTTCGGCAGGGCACCGCGGATAAATCCGATGTATCCCGATGTCACTTCGGGGCCACCCATCTGCTCGGCGTACCACTGCCAATGTCCATTGCCGGACTGCGCTGCAAGCTGGCTCAGCAACGGCACGAGGGTTGAAGCCCTTCTGCGATTGGCCCCATCGCCGAATCCTCCGCTAACCTTGCCGGGCGGCATCAGATACATCGCGTAATAGCCGGCCTTGGAAAAGTACGGCTTGTCATAGGCGTTGATGCCCATAGCCTCCCGCATCACATCGGCCCACCACGTGAAACGACCGATGTAACTCGACCAGTAGCTGACCCCCTCGTGCCAGCCGCCGTCATCATCAGACCAGGCTGGATACACATTGAAAAACACATTGGCTGCAAACCATACCCAGTCCTCGGCCCCTTCGACCTCACCTAAAAAGGCGATGCCAACCTCACCTAAAAAGTGCCAGGCCCGGTTGGCGTGGCTGCCGTAAGGCCGCCACAGATGACGCGGATAAAGATGCCGGTACATCTCGTCCCCGCGCACCTTCATCACCTCTCGGCAGATTTTCTTTTCCTGCTCGCTCAGCAGGTCATTGACAAACGTGTATGTGCGCGAAAAGTAATAATTGTAGGGCATACCCGCCTCATCATTATAGCGGTAGCCGGTACTGCCCTTCGGGTCCCACTTGGCACATTCCAGAAGGATACGTTTGGCCTCAAGTCCGTACTTTTCCTGCCCGCCGAGCAGCCGGGTAAAGGCCAGAGTCGCCGCACCGTTCAAGGCCCTGATTGTATATGTGCGATTACCCCACCAAATCTTCCGCCAGGCTTCGCTGCCGCGCACTATATCTTTCGAATACTTCGGCGGTTCCTCGGTCGAAGGAGGCCTGGCCAAGAGCCTCTCGCATTCACTCACGAGTTTGTTATGCTCCTGCTTCATTTTGCCCCGCGCCAGTACCCGCAGCCGCCCAAGGTTTTCCGGGCGCATAAACAGCCGCGGATGGCTTTCCGGTATCCGCCCAATCAAATCCTTGCGGCTCGGCAGCGGCATATCTGCCGCGTTGCGCGCAATGCTGAACGTCCTTGCCTGGCTCCAGCTCGTATAACGGCCTTTCCTGTCTTTTCCGCGATAGCGCCACGTATAGGTCCCCGGCTTAAAAACACGGGGCGGACAGTGCACGTTGAACTTCAGATTCTTCACGCGATATTCGACCTTTTTGAATCTTGTATCACGGGCGCACTCGATCTCCCACGTCATCTCTTTTTGTGGACGCCAGCTAAAACTCGGCGGATTGACCTGCGATACCACACCGGCGGCAGGGCGGTAACCCCATTCACCCGGCTCGGCAGGGCGTTCGTCTAATTTAAGTTCCTGTCCTGCTGCAAGACCCGGCACAACCAATAACAACACAAGGATAGCAACAGTGAAAGACAGCTTATGCAGGACTCTTTCGATGTGAAACATTTTGTCGGCCATAATTATTCCTCCTTTAAAAGTGAGCCAACCAATTCTTTAATATTTGTTATTTCTTTACGAGCACAATATTTTTTTATGCCTTCGATAATTTTTACCGCGCTTCCCGGCTCGATAAAATTCGCCGTACCGACACCCACCGCCGATGCCCCCGCGATAATAAATTCGACAGCATCCGAAGCAGTCCTGATTCCCCCAACGCCCAGAATCGGTATCCCGCGACTTTTCGCGACTTCATTATAAACCTTATTAACGAAATAAACCGCTATCGGTTTTATGGCCGGCCCCGACAGTCCACCTGTCCTGTTGGCCAGAACCGGCTTGCGGGTTTCAATATCGATTACCATTGCCGTAAATGTATTCACCAGACTGAGTGCATCGGCACCCGCCTCGACTGCTGCTCGGGCGATTATACTGATGTCCGTAACGGCTGGGGACAGCTTGACCATCAGAACCTTTTGGCCAACAGCTTTTTTGACCGCCGAAGTAATCTCTGTTACCTGCTCAGGGTCTCTGCCGAAACTTATACCACCTTTTTTGACGTTGGGACAGCTAATATTCAATTCGAACCCGGCTATCGCTTTTTCAGAGGACAGCCGCTGCGCCACAGTCACGTATTCATCAATGGTCTGGCCTGCTACATTAACGAAAACAGCAGCGGTCATCTGTTCGAGAATGGGCAGTTTTTCTTCGATGAATTTATCTAATCCGATATTGGCCAAGCCAATTGCATTAAGCATCCCCGAATCGGTCTCAACGATCCTCGGCGTTGCGTTGCCTTTTCTCGGTTTGGCAGTGATACTTTTTGTAATAAACCCGCCGAGACGGTTGACATCCATAAAATCAGCTAATTCATCGGCGTATCCGCAAGTTCCCGAAGCGGTAAAAACCGGATTTGCCAATCGAATCCCTGCAAAATCAATTGTTATATCAACTTCTTCCATATAATGTTTTCTGCATGGAGGTAACAAAAATTGGAGTCGAACGAGCGTGCGAACATGCAAACCTTTTATCCTGGGTTGTTTCGAGTTACTCCAATTGCTATTCTGACGTCTCAATATCTTCGTAGTTACTTATGTCATAATCATCTTCATAACTAAACTCCACTTTGCTTTGTTTGATGATCTCAGCCAGAATATTGACTAAACGTTTTTGAACAATGGCCTCTTTAAATCTATCTAACAGAATAGGCACATTTATTATTTCCTCAATACAATCCATGTATCGTGAAACAATTGCCTTGATTGAATATTGCTTTTCGGCTTGTTGTTTGATTTTGCGCTTCAATGCTACGATTGAGTCTGAAGATTTTATTACAAATGTTATTGGATATTTTTCAATTTTGTCTATGTCTAGAAAGTATTTGTTTACATCTACGGTTTCAGTTACTTGAAAAAAACGCCCTAAGGGTTTCATTACAAAATCGATCCCCCCATCATTCGCATTCGTACGTCCCGTTTTGAAAAGCTTCAAATTCTCTTCCTGAATTTTATCAATTTCAAACCCCCAATAAATTTTCCGATTGTGATAATAATATTTCAATATGCTATAACTCACGATTTCAAATATCCTGGCGTCCACAG
>Ga0209979_1002927_pt1 | contig 15620 bp, 13 predicted proteins | sample AnhtaG_FD_183114 | JGI IMG/M metagenome (GOLD analysis project Ga0209979, IMG submission 183114) | Deep subsurface microbial communities from Anholt, Denmark to uncover new lineages of life (NeLLi) - Anholt_01485 metaG (SPAdes) (version 2) | ecosystem: Environmental > Aquatic > Marine > Oceanic...
TCGAACAAAGGGAATTGTACCAAATTGTACAATTAATGGATATTATATGAACCCAGATTTAGCTCAACAATGTCGTATATTTGGACAGATTAATGTCAGTCTTGATGGTATTGGTGAAAATTATAATATTAACCGTGACACAACAAATATTTTTAATAAAGCTGATAAAGCTGTTAGAATGCTGGTTGAAGCAGGTAATTCTGTGGGTATAAATACTGTTATTACAAGAAAGAATTTTGATTTATTAGAAGAAGTAGTTCAGTATGCAGATAAATTAAATTTAAAAGAGGTACTATTTTTAAGGTTAAAACCAGCTGGTCGAGGGAGAGATGTTTATGATCGATATTGTACAACTCATAAACAAAATAAAGAATTTTTTCCTCGCTTGTTAAAATGGGCTGAAAAATATAGCCCTAATCTTCAGATCGATTGTTCACTAGTACCACATATTTGTTACCATGAACCTTCTAAGGAAATTATGAATCTTTTTGGGATAGAGGGGTGTACGGGCGCGAATGTTTTGCTGGGGGTTAGACCTGACGGCTATATCAATGCCTGTAGTCACTATCCTGAATATTATCAAAATATTTTTCAACTCCCTGAGATGTGGAATAAAGATCAGCATTTTACCTTATTTAGAGAGAGAGAGATTACTGATGTAAGTTGTACTGAGTGTTCATATTTTTCTATTTGCCGTGGTGGTTGTCCTTTGTTTTCCCTGTTTCTCAAGGATGATTTTAATGTACCGGATCCCGAATGTCCTGTACTATTAGAGAAGAAAGAACAGAAGGTGGAGTTATTGTGAAAGTTATGAGAGAGGTTTCTGGAATGAAGAGCCAAGTAATTTTGATTGTTATATCATTAGCAGTTTTATTAGCGGGTGGGTATTTTTACTATACTAATATACCGCAAGATAGTGAATTAATAGTTCCACCTGTAGTCAAGGATATATCTAATGATCAAGTTAGAATAGTGTGGGAGACTACTGAACCTGTAATTGGCGCTTTATATTATATGGAAGAAGGCGGAATAAGGGAAACTGAACTTAAAGAAGATGAAAAAAAGACATATCATAGTATATTATTAAACAATCTTCAACGTGATACTATTTATAATTATAGATTGTCAAACAGTAGTGATGTTTACTATAGTTTCAAAACACCTCCAGTTGAGAAAGCATTTCGTTTACTTGTTTTTCAGAGAGACGATTTTTTGGGAGCAAGTTGGGTGGATAAGTTTATAGAGACTGCCAATACACAACTACCAGAATTTGCTGTTGTAGCTGGTAAATCTACAGGCGATTATATAGAAAAGGAAAGAAAATTTTTGCAAGAACTTAGTAAAAACACCCTGGGATTGCCGGTTTATGTAATTCCTGATTCGGAAACTTTAGGTTCAGCTAAAAATATGGAAAGGTTTACGAGTCATAAGAAAAACGGAACTGATTTTTATTTTGACTTTGGAAATTCACGTTTTATTATCTTGGGGCCGGAAGTTATAAATGAGACAGCCTCTATTGATGATAGAATAGAATGGCTGGAAGAAGTCGTTACAAGTAGTGGTTCATCATTAAAACATCAATTTGTTCTATTGGCACATTACAATATGAATCAAAACATAAATCAAGAAGAAACTCTTATTTCGTTTTTAGATAGTATGGTTGCTGACGAAAAAATAACTGGAATTTTTAATGTGGACGATAGTAGCGACATAGAACTTACTAGTAACGAAAAGATATATAGAATTAAGAATAATTTTATGGTTATTGATATAGATGGAGAAGGTGTAACAGGACAAACTGGTAATTATCAATCTTCTGAGATGAACGAACTAGTTATTAAAGATTTTCCTGAAGCCGTAAAACGAAGTTGTGTATACTGTCGCAAACTATTAGAGACCGAAAAATATGAGGAAAGTATTCAATGGTATAGGGATTTTATAGATGATTTTGGCGAAGAGTATATGGTAGATGATTCACAATTTGAAATAGCTAATATTTATGACCGATATTTATATAATTATGGGAAAGCTATCGAAGAATATAAAATCTTGCTAAATAATTATCCGGAAAGCAGGAAAATACGACAGGTTAAACATAGAATTGAGTATTTAGAGGATCATTCTGATTATAATTATAAACCACTTGAAATCTTTGATAAAGCTAAAATGGAAACATATCAGCAAGATAAAACAAAGGCTATTCAAGGGGTTGAGTCAATTTTGGAAGAGTATCCTGGGTCAAGTCTTGAACCGCAGATACTTAACTGGTTGGGAATGACTTTCTCTGAAGAGGATTTAGAAAAATCATCATTTTATCTTAAAAGTGTAATTGATGGTGACTATGAGGAAGAATACAAAACAGACGCTTTGATAGCCCTTGGTGATACTTTGTATGCACATATGAAATATGAAGAAGCTATAGAGACATATCAAAAGGCGGAAAATGATGAAATAAGTGCTTCATTAGAGGGAAAATTATATAGAAGTATAAGAAATATGGGTAGAGAATCACTTAAAAAGTTGTCTATTGCTATTATAATTATTTTCTTTGCTTTAGCTATTTTTGTAAAACCACGCCTATTTAAGAAAGGCGAGGTAAAATTAGCTGGTATTCTGGCATTGATATACTTTCTTATAGGTCTAATCTGCTGGAGAATATCCTACACTAATTATCCGACATTAATTATGTTTATTCTGGTGCTTTCTGTAACAGGGGCTATGGTTCCAATGGTTATGTCAGCTATAAAACGAAAAATATTTAAGGGCCTTTCTACCTTATGGGAGAGAGTAATTGTAGCACTGCTTACTATTTTGTTTAGTTTATCTATTATATATATGGTTATTTATATATATAAGGTTCATTATTTAGTAGCTTTCCGTCTATAATATATGGGGGTGTAAGACTGATGAAAGTCACCAGATGGATTTTGATAATTGCTATTCCAATTGTAATTCTATTTATTCTGTTCTCTGGAACAGGTGAAAAAGTGTTAACAGTAGGAGAATATGTTCCGGATTTTAGATTAACTGATTTAAGCGGGGACTATTTTTTCTTAAATAATTATCGCAGTAAGGTGATTTTATTAAATTTTTCAGCTACATGGTGTACTTGCTGTCTGGAGGAACTCCCTTATTTAGAAGATTTAAAGCAGAAATATAGTAAGCGGGGATTAATAGTTGCTTCTGTATTTAAAGATCATAATAGTATTAATCTGATTAGAGATATAAAAGAAAAAAACCAGTTAACCTTTCCTGTTCTAACGGACAGGGAAAGTGGGGTTTTTAATAGGTTTGGAGTTCGCGCCCTTCCCTGTACAATAATAATCGATCGTAGCTCTAGTATCCGATATATTCATACCGGTTTTCTGTTTGATGATCTACAAAAATATGAACGTGAAATAAGTAGCTTACTTTAGGGAGAGAGTGATTAAAGATGATTAAAAAACTATGGCTAATACGTTCTTTTAAACAAATTTGTTTGTTAGGATTAGTAATAATTCTGGGATTTCTTATCTCAGAAACAATTGTATCTGCTGGTAATTTTGTAATTGCTCCTTATTTAAGAAATGTCACCTCAGAGAGTGCGGTAATCTCCTGGGAACTTCCTGAAGCGGAATCAGGATATTTATATTATGGGACTTCCCGAGAAGAATATCAGCATAAAAAAGAGCTTAAAGCTAACAAATATCATCTGGTCCAGTTGAATAATTTAAAAGCGGATACTATGTATTACTATATGGTTAAAACAGATAATTATTCAACTCCAAAAGGAGATTATAACCACTTTTTTAGAACAGTTGGGACTGGTAGGGTACCATTTACTTTTGCTGTATTGGGAGATACTAGTTCAGGAAAAGACGGGTTTGATTTTGACCATAAAAGAGTTATTAATTCTATTATGGATTATACCTTTCCAGAGTTTGTGATCCTGTCAGGAGATTTAGTGATGGATGGTCAAAGGGAGAGCGACTGGTTAAGTTTTTTTAAAGTAGAAGAGGAACTGCTTAGTCATACACCAATTTATGCTTCCAGGGGAAATAATGAGGAATATGGCAAAGAATATTTTAATAAATATTTTCAAAGGCCAGGAGAGCCATCATGGTATTCCTTTAATTATGCCGGTAATCATTTTATAGCTTTGAATATTTTAAAAGGGCAGGGTCAGAAATATTATGATAGCTTTCGTCCTGGAAGTGAACAATTTACCTGGTTATTAGAAGATTTACAGTCAGAAGATAATAAAAATGCCGCATTCACATTTGTCTTTTTTCATGCCCCTGTTTTTCCCCCTCAGGGAGATACTAGTCAGGTACTGGAAGAACTCTTACACCCTTTGTTTGTAAGATATGGAGTTGATATGGTTTTTAATGGAACACATACCTTTTCTAGAGCAGAGAAGGATGGGATAGCCTATTATATATCAGGAGGTGGAGGAGCTGAATTATTTCGTAATCCCCTTATAGATCGTCCTGAAATTAAGGAAACAGAATACTTTTTGCATCATTTGCGTGTACGTGTGAATTATCCAGTAATAACAGTCGAAGCTGTTGATACAAATGGTAATACTTTTTCTTCTTACCGTTACTGGGATCCTGGAGCAGATGACAAAGATAAAGGGACAACATCTTTTTCAACTGTAGATAAAGAGAAGGTTGAAACTATACTGGAGGGTAAAAGTAAGCAGGGAACTATACTTGTTACTGTGTTTTCTATGCCGAATTGTGGTTACTGTGATAGATTATTAGATAGAGATTTACCGGAGTTGGAAAGAAAGACTGGAATCAATTTAGAGGTAAATTATTTATCATTAGATCAGGCGGATAATTTTGAAACAATAGTATATATTGAAGAGTCGTTGAATGATAGGGATAATGAGTTACCGGCAGTATTAATTGGCAGGAATCTATTGGGAGGAGAAAAAGAGATTAAGGCAAATTTAGAAGACGTGCTTTTAAGTGTAGCGTCTTCAGATCCTGAAATGGAGAAAAATATTTTGGAGAATAAAAATACTAATTCTCTTGAGGTTAGTGAATCTATTAAAGAACGGTTTGTCTCTATCAAGATGTTACCTGTAATATCTGCGGGACTGCTTGATGGAATAAATCCTTGTGCCTTCACAGCTATTATATTTCTTCTATTATATTTAGTTTATATTGGTAAAAACAAGAAAGAAATTTTGCTGGGTGGAATTGGGTTTACTTTGGGTGTTTTTATCACCTATATGCTGATAGGTTTTGGACTATCTGAATTGTTGTCATCACTTTCAGTTTATAGTTATATTTCTAATACAATTAAATATTTAACACTTATCTTCGTTATTGTTCTGGGTATCTATAATCTATATGATTTTTACTTATGCCGAAAAGGAAAAGAAAAAGAGATGAAATTACAGTTACCAAAATTTTTAAAACTAAAAATTCATAAACATATCAGAAGTAAAGTGAGGAGTCCTCACCTGGTGGTTGCATCACTTGTATTAGGTTTTTTTGTATCAGCCTTTGAATTGGCATGTACGGGGCAGGTATATATTCCTACAATAATCTATATGCTTGACATATCAGCAGAGAGGGTTAGAGCTTTTGCTTATCTTACTTTATATAATCTGGCATTTATCTTTCCGCTAGTCATAGTATTTATCGCTGTTTATTTTGGTTTAAGTGAAGATTCAGTTAAGAAATATATGCAAAAGAATTTGGCATTAGTAAAACTTGGAACAGCATTATTGTTTTTTGGCTTAGGAGCTGCTATCCTATTTTTTGGATAGAAAAGACGCAGTGAGGATCTTTACCAGGTCGTAATAAATATAAAAACTTTATAAATTGCTTAAATAAGTTAGTATAAATAATATAAATTTTTCAAGGATGGTGTTTATAATGATAGAAATAATATTTTTTCTTCTAACTACCCCACTAAAGTTTACACTAACAAAATTTTTAAATGAATTATAAAAAAATATTTGACAAAAAGGATTATCTTGTTGTAAAATCAAACTAACTGCAATCGAATGCATAACTATAAAACAGAATTAGCCAGTGGATTTTGGAAAAACCAAACTATTGCTGGCAAGTGTGGGTCTGATGAGAGTTTCTTTAATATTCTTTCAAAAAAAATAGAGTAAAGGTGGTGATTTTATTGCAGAGATTGGAGATAATTTTAATGATTTTGAATTACAGTTGATTTGTGAAATCAGGTATTAAGTATTAATCAAAATTAAGAAGGAGGTAATAAATGATGAAAAGGTTAGAGTTTCGGAAAACAATATTAGTGACTTTTTGTGTAATATTATTTGTACTTGCCTTAGGAAGCATAGTCTATGCAGTTGAGCAAAATTGGGACGAGATTATCGCTAAGGCCAAAGAAGAAGGTGAAGTTGTTACATATGGTACTTCCGGTAGAGTAGCCAGGGTTGAATCAGTAATGCTAACTAGATATGGAATATCGGTTAGACATGCAAAAATGAGCGACATGGAAATTACGGAGAGAATTGCTCGTGAAAAAGTTGCCGGAGTTCACGAAGTTGACTTTATTATGGCAGAAGATATACTTGGTGTTGCTAAACAGTTACTACCTTTAGGCTATGTAGAGAATTTTGTGCCAGAAATGTATAAAGACCTTATTGATGATGAATACCTTAACCCACTGGTATTTCTAGTTCAACCCCGTACTATATTCTACAATACTGAAGTATATGATGAATGCCCGATTACTAATCTATGGGAATTAACTATTGAGAAATGGCGGGGTAAAATAGTAATCAGAGATCCGGAAATTACTTCTACAAATATCAGCTTTTTTGCCGAAATTGTAGCTAGAGCAGATGAAATGGCGGCTGCTTATAAAGATTATTTCGGTCAAGAAGTAGAACTGACCACTGATAACGCTGGTTGGGAGTTTCTCAAAAGGTTGGCCCAAAATAATGTAGTTGTTGTCGGAAGTGATAGTGATGTAGCAGAAGCTGTTGGTGCTCCTGGCCAGTCAGATCCTCCAATCGGATTTTCTACTGTTGGAAAATTAAGATTAAATGTAGAACAAAATTTTGTTTTAGGTGTTGCAGAAGACATCGTTCCAACTAATGGATACCATTATCCGGCATATGGGTTACTGGTAAGTAATGCTCCACATCCTAATGCCGCTAAATTATTTATCCGGGTTTTACTGACAGATGCAGGGGCACATGCCTGGACTCAGGATATGGGTAACTTCTCAACCAATCCCGATAATTCCTACAATCCGGATAATCCTCTTGGTGGTTTAGATGCTTGGAAGCAAGTAACCTGGCCCTTAAGACTTAATGTAACTGCTGAATATTCCAGAGATGTACTGGACTTCTGGATTATGAACCGTAATTAAATGTTAGTTACTATCTTTAGTTTTAGTCTTTTCGGAAACTAGACTAGATCCGGGGTCATTATAACCCCCCGAATAATTAAACTCAAGTATTCGGGGGGCATGACTCCTTCAAGAAGGCCGAAAAATTCTCCAAATGAGGTAGCCGAAGGGGATGAAAACCAAAGACCAAAGCCAAATCAGGATGATCCCCTAACTCTCTTACCAAATCAGAAAGATAAGATACACTTTTCATGTTTTTGTAGATAAGGGCTTTCAGTAAAGTTTGATAGCAAACAGGGGGTCTGCCGGTAGCAGAATACAATACCTGTAGTGTTGAAGTATCAAGAAAAGAGAATAGAATTTCGTATTCTTCTAAAGGTCTCAGATTGAAACAGTTTCGGCTTTAAAAAGAAGTTTTTGGTTTGCCTTAAATTTGCTCATAGACCTACCCCCTACTTTTCTGAAAAGTTGCTTAAAGGAAAAATAATGTTCTGAAAACATCATAGAACAAAAGATAGCCGGAGGTGAAACCAAAATAAGATTTGCAAATCATTTACTTAAGATAAAGATGAGGGTTTCAGAGTTTTCTAAAAGGAAGCATATTGTATGAATTGGAGGGATTGTTTTGTGATGCAACCAGAAATTAAACAGGAACAGAAAAATCTATTTTTTATAAAAATATGGAATAAAAGCAAGCGGTCCCTAAGAAATCCGCCATTAATTCTAAGTATTATTTTGTTTATTATGTTGCTTTATCTAGTTATTGGGCCACTGGTCTCAATGATTCAAAGCGGTTTTACCTTACACCCAAGAGATGCCTTATATGTTACTGATACAAATACTGGGGAGTTTACCACCTATTATTTTTTCAGGACCTTTTTGGGGAATATGAAAAAGGTTCTGTTTTATGAACCCCTTCTAAATACCCTGGTAGTAATTTTCCCTATGTCTGCTCTAGCCATTTTAATCGGTGCTATTCTAGCCTGGCTTGTTGTAAGAACGGATTTACCTGGGAGAAGGTTTATTGCGAAAATTGCTATAATTCCGTATATCTTCCCCTCCTGGACCCTGGCTTTAGCCTGGATAAACGTATTTAAGAATCGAACAATTGGGGGGGCTTCAGGAATTCTGGAATATTTGGGTATCACAGTCCCGACATGGTTATCATTTGGGCCATTACCTATAATTGTTGTTATGGCTTTACACTACTATCCCTTTTCCTTTCTATTGATTGGTAGTGGCTTGCGGGAGATAGATACCAGGTTAGAGGAATCCGCTTTAGTACTGGGGGCCGACCAAAAAGTTAGCATGAGAAAGATTGTGTTTCCATTGATTGCACCTGCGGTTCTTTCAGGTTGGATCCTTACTATTGCTCGTGGTGTCGGTTCATTTAGTGCTCCGGCCTTTCTGGGTCGGCCGGTTAATTATCAAGTCTTATCCACCAGGTTATATTCTAATTTGCAAACAGGATTTCCAGGTGTGGCTTACCTACTTGCATTAGTAATGATATTATTAGCGGTTTCCTTTATATATATAAACCAGAAGGTAATTGGAACCCGTAAAAGCTTTGTTACCATAACCGGAAAAGCAGCTACCAAAAACCTGGTAAAATTAGGTAAATATACAACATTGATCAGGTGTTTGGTGTTCTTGTTTTTTATCATTGTTGTCTTTATTCCAATAATGGTATTGGTTATTGAAACAGTTGTAAAAGTGCCTGGAGATTATAGTTTATCTAATTTTACTCTACATTACTGGTTCGGAGAATCAAATCCTAAGATACTTTCTGGAACACCAGGTGTATTTCAGAATCCACAAATGTGGAGAGCCCTATGGAATACTCTAAAATTGGGTGTTTTAGCTTCATTCTTCTGTGCAGTAGCTGGTTTATTAATCGGATATACAGTCGTCCGTCTAAGGGGTACCTTTCTTGCAAAATCTCTAGACCAGATCTCATTCCTACCTTATCTTATCCCCAGCATTGCATTTGGGGCGATTTATTTATCACTTTTTGCCAAACAGCGTGCTTTTATACCCAGCCTTTATGGCACCTTTGCCTTACTTGTATTAGTAACTACAGTAAAGAATCTGCCTTTTGCTACCAGGGCTGGTATTAGTGGTATGATGCAGCTAGGGCATGAAATAGAAGAAGCAGGTATTATTGTTGGGGCTAGTTGGTTTACCAGAATGAAACGACTGATTCTACCACTGCAAAAAAGTGCACTATTAAGTGGTATATTATTACCAATGGTCTCAGCAATGAGAGAATTGAGCTTGTTAATTATTCTTATTACTCCTGGTACTCATCTGCTAACAACATTAACTTTTAAGTACACTGATTATGGGTACTATTCTATCTCAAATGCTTTGTTATTAATAAATATCTTTATAGTATTAGTATTAACTATCGGAGTTCAGAAAATGACCGGAAGTGATCTATCAAGGGGTTTAGGAGGTTGAGTAAATGCCGGATATTACATTGAAAAATATTACAAAACGTTGGGGAGATGTGGTAGCTGTCAATAATTTTAGTTTAACAATACCAGATGGTAGTTTTATGTGTTTACTGGGACCATCTGGATGTGGTAAAACAACTACTTTGCGAATGATTGCGGGTTTAGAGGAGCCAACAGCAGGCAAGATCTATATGGATGATAACCTTGTTTATTCTTCAACAGAGGCTTTTTCCATGAAACCTGGTGACAGGGATGTAGGTCTAATCTTTCAGAGTTATGCCTTATGGCCACATATGACTGTTTTTAAAAATATTGCTTTTGGTTTAGAAATGGAGAAGATGTCTGGTTCAGAGATCAAAAAAAGGGTTAAGGAAATTACTGATTTAATCGGAATTGGAGATTTACTGGAACGTTATCCTTCTGAATTAAGTGGAGGCCAACAACAGCGGGTTGCTCTGGCCCGGAGTTTAGCGCCTCACCCAAGTTGTCTGTTAATGGATGAGCCATTAAGTAATCTTGATGCAAAATTAAGGGTTGATATGCGTACAGAATTGAAAAGAATTCATAGTGAAACAAAACAGACCATTATTTATGTTACCCATGATCAAATCGAAGCATTATCCCTGGGAACACAGGTAGTTGTCATGGATGAAGGTGAGTTACAGCAGATTGATGAGCCTATGGAATTATATAACACCCCCAAGAATCTCTTTGTAGCAGAATTCATAGGAACTCCTCGAATGAACATGGTCAGTGGAGAAATTAGTGAAAAAGAGGGCCAGTTTGGTTTAAAAGTAGAAGAATTATTTTTTTCACTGAAAAGGATTAAGAATGTAAAAACTGGTCAAAGGGTTACCATGGCTGTCAGGCCTGAAGATGTCAGGTTTACCAAACCAGGTAAAGATAACTCACTGATTTTTAATGTATATTCAACTTTACCAACTGGGGCTGATATATTTACTAGAGTTTATAATAATAAGGTATTTTTTACTGTACGGCAGGAAGAAAGGGTCATTCATCCTCCTGAAACAAAAGTTGGTATAAACTTTGTAGAGAATAGTTTACTTATTTATGACTTCCAGAATAAAGAATTACTGAACAAAACATCACTCGTTGAGGAATAAGGAATAATTATGCAGAAGCTAAGAATAGGCCTATCTTTACCGATCAGTTACTTGAGTGGTAAATAGGATCAGATTGTAGAGACCTGGTATAGAATGTTTGGAACTCTGACTCTGGAGGAATGTCTGGATTTGTTAAGGAAAACTGGAGTAAGTAGTATTGAATTAAATAACCTCCACATGGGACCACCGATTACGCAAATTGAGCTGGCTATTGAAAACATACTAAAAAATGAATTTCTTGATTGGGAGATATGCGAAAATAAATGCGAAAGGCAAGAAACCGGATACGTTTGATTTCCTGGGATTCACTCACTTCTGCGATAAAACACGAAAAGGCAGCTTCAAGGTAAGTAGAAAGATCGGAAGAAAGAAGTTTAACCTAAGCTTAAAGAAGATGAATAGCTGGCTAAAAGCAATAAGGAACAGAGTTAAAACCAAAGAGTGGTGGAAGATAGTAGTATCTGCCAAATTAAGAGGACACTTTGAATATTACGGTATAAGCGGTAATTATACTGCAATTAAAGACTTTTACCAATTAGCCCTTAGACTTTATATTCAAATGGATTAATAGGCGGAGTCAGAAGAAGACTATGAATTGGAAACAGTTCATAAATTATCTAAAATACTATCCATTGCCTTTACCTAAAATCAAACATAATATCTATATCTTTAATAGTGGATAAGTGAGTATTAGTGAAGAGCCGGATGTGGGAAAACTACAAGTCCGGTTCTGTGAGGGGTGAGCTATCATTTAGCTAGGGAACAAATATTGTGACACTTCCCGAAGGAAACAGGAAGTAAACAGGGAATACATAGCCGTTCCTAAGATTGAGAGATACTCATCTACTCGACAAAAGATGTTTCTAAATGGATAAAGATAGATAATCTATTAAAACGTTACCCTTCAGAACTGAGTGGTGGGGAACAACAAAGGACAGCTTTAGCTCGAAGTTTAGCATCTCAACCGAGTTGTATATTAATGGATGAGCCTTTGAGTAATCTTGATGCCAAACTACGAGTTAAGATGCGGATAGAACTTAAACGACTACACAGTGAAATAAAGCAGACTATACTTTATGTAACTCATGATCAAGTGGAAGCCTTGTCTTTAGGGACTCATTTAGCAGTAATGAATGAAGGAAGGCTACGGCAGATCGAACGTACTATTTTAGCTTTAGAAACAGAGGTAGATGTGAGTTTCCAGCCAGGGCGATTATTTCTATTTGATGAAAAAACTGGCCAGCGAATGGTTAAAACTGATATATGCTTTATTAAAAATTGAAGGTGGGACAAGGTAAGTTATGAAGAAATTTGATTCAATGAAAGCAATCTTTTTTGATATGGGAGGAACCTTAGAAGAGGTTTATTATGACGAGAAAATGAGATTGAATGCCTCTGGAACACTCCTTCGCTTACTTCAACAATATAACTTAGACCCTGGTCTATCAAAGAAAGATTTCAATCAGTTAGTTACAAGCAGTTTAGATCGCTATCAAATATGGAGAATGAAGAGCAATTTGGAAATTAGGGCAGCTGATTTCTGGAATAAATATGTATTTAAAGGTTTAAAACTTTCTGAGCAGAAAATAACTCAAATAGCCGAACTGCTTACTTTTTTTGTCGAGACACTTTTTTTTCGCAGAAGAATGCGAAAAGGAGTTCCTCGAGTGTTGAAAGCAATTAAACAGAAGGGGCTTAAAATTGGCTGCATAAGTAATGTATTGGGAATTATGCAGGTACCTTATTGTCTGCAGAAATATGGAATAATAAGTTATTTTGAAATTATTGTTCTCTCCTGTATTTATGGTCAGAGAAAGCCAAATCCAAGCATATTTAAGTATGCGGTAAAACTGGCTGGGGTAGAACCTGCCCAATGTATCTATGTTGGCGATACTGTTTCTCGTGATATTATCGGTTCCAAGCAGGCCAAGTATGGACTTTCTTTACTCATTCCTTCCTTTTTAACCAAACGAAATGATACGGGTAATGAGCTGATAAAGCCTGATGCCATCCTTCAAAATTTAGAAGACTTACTGGAGATCCTTTAGAAAAATTAAAATATAGCCCACATCAAAGAAATGGGTTTAAGAACGTAATATTGCATCTACCTTTAAAACCCTTAAGTGAAATATTAATTACTGCGGCTGAATTTTATGGTAGCGATAGTAACAAAGACGATGCCGAATATTAAAATGAAGATGACTTCATCAAATACGGTACTTGATGTCCGAATACAGTTAGGTTAAGACCCATTGCCTGCCTTAATAGGTGTTGTTCCCCTTCACCCTAACCCACTCCCGCTAGAGGAGAGGAGATAAAGGCTAGGATTTTTTAGTTTTTGAGTTAAAAAAGAAGGATAATAAAAAAGAGATGTAGAATGTATATGAGGAGTAAATTTTATGAGATTGCTTCAACCGTCAGAGAAGTTCGCAATGACTTTTAGGATAGGGGGAGGATTCATCCGCCCCGTAATGCCGGGCTCGAAATCGAGCCCCTACCTCAGCGATGGCGATATCTGACAGGGTTGTAATAATGGATAATGGAAATATAATGCAGATCGGAACTCCAAAAGAGATATATGAGCTGCCAAACTCTAGATTTGTAGCAAACTTTATGGGAAAAGCAAATTTTATTGAAGGCGAAATAGCCGGCAATGATGGCGGATGTACAGTTATCAAGGTTGCGGATATACCGATAAAAATTCCGAAACCGGGTAATGCTGTATTAAAACAAGGCAATAAAGCTTTTATGGCTGTACGTCCTGAATCCATAAAACTGGTTAAGGAGGAGGATGGAACCTTCAACGGAGTGATTCTAAGGGCAACATATTACGGGTCCAAGGTGGCATATGAAATAAAGGTTGCCCAAAATGCCCTGATAGTCGAAAGCTATAACCCACAGCTTATTGGGATGTTTGTTGAAGGTGACACAGTCGGCATCAACCTGGATCTGGAATGTATAAGGATCCTGCTGTAGGTGTCTGATTGGTTCGTGGTTCGTATGGGTTTATAAATTTGATTTTAATTTATGGTTTGTAATTCATGTTGAAAAAAACCAGGATAATGAAAATAATATAGAGGGTAACATGAAAAAAGTAAAACTGGGAATTGTCGGCCTTGGCAGATTGGGAAAACAACATGCCGAAAATATCGCTTTCAAGATTCCGAACGCTGAATTGACGTGCGCATGCAGCATAATCAAAGAAGAACTGGATGATGTAAAAAGGAATTGGGGATTAAAATATACTTATGGTAGTTTTGAGGACATGTTAAATCATGATGATCTTGATGGCATTGTTATAGCATCATCTTCAACGGAACATTGCAAACATATTAAGTCGGCACTTGAAAAAGGCTTTAATGTTTTCTCTGAGAAGCCATTGGGCGTAAATATCGATGAAGTGCATGAAATAAAACGGATTGTTGTAAGCCACAGTGATAAAATATTCCAGGTTGGCTTCATGAGAAGATATGACAGTTCATATATTTATGCAAAAAAGAAAATCGAAGAAGGCTATATTGGAAAACCTTTTCTTATCAGGTGTTACGGGCTTGATCCGGTGAAAGCCATAAAAGGGGCAGCCTTTTCAGAAAAAAGCGGAGGCATATTTCTTGATATGGCAATACATGATTTCGATCTTTCAAGATGGTATCTGGAAGAAGAAGCCATTAGTGTATATGCAGTCGGCGGCTGTTTTGCCTTCAATGTATTTAAAAAGTATAATGATGTTGATAATGGAGCAGCACTAATCCAATTCAGGAACAATTCAATGGCAATGTTTTATGTCAGCAGGACTTGCCATCACGGGTATCATATCGAAATAGAGATCATCGGAACTGAAGGAAGCCTGAGGATCGGTACCACACCAGTCAAAAACCTGGTTACAGTATTTAATGACAGCGGCTCTATAAATGAATGTGTTTCAGGTTTTTTAGAAAGATTTGAACAGGCTTATCTTAGTGAGCTTCAGGAATTTGTGAATTGTATAATCGAAAACAGAAAACCTGTGGTAACTGTTTATGACGGGGTTAAATCTACCGAAATAGCATATGCTGCAACAAAATCCTATAGGAATAATGAACTTGTATTTTTGGATTAAACTACTTTTTAACCTGAAAGAGGATAAATTGGATTCAACAAAATGATTATCGGATTGAATATCTTGCGAAAAGTTTAATTAACCGGTATTTACTCGCAATCAGGGTAGATGACCAATTCAAAATTCGAAATGCTTGTTTGAATGAAGGAGAGATTTTTATGAATAAATTGGAGTATGATGTGATTTTGCTGGGGGCTTATACAAAAGATACGATTATTTCACCTACCGGCAAAAAAGTTGTTGATGGCGGTGGTTTTAACTATGGTACAAATGTTGTAGCCAGAATGGGTTTGAAGGTTGCTTCAATAACTCGTCTAGCTCAGGAAGACTTCCATCTGGTTGATAAACTTAAAAAAACTGGTGCGGATGTTTATGCAACTGCCACCGGGCATTCAACCTGTATAACACTTGAATACCCGACCACCAATGTTGACCAGCGTAATCTTTATGTGACAACCAATGCCGGCTCTTTTACAATTAGTCAGATAGAAGGACTTGAAGCCAAATCTTTTGTAATCAGCCCTTCTATTCGAGGCGAAGTTCCAATAGCAGTTATTGATGAAATTAAAAGACGCAATAAGTTCATATCCATTGATGTCCAGGGTTATATCC
>Ga0209979_1002928_pt1 | contig 15619 bp, 9 predicted proteins | sample AnhtaG_FD_183114 | JGI IMG/M metagenome (GOLD analysis project Ga0209979, IMG submission 183114) | Deep subsurface microbial communities from Anholt, Denmark to uncover new lineages of life (NeLLi) - Anholt_01485 metaG (SPAdes) (version 2) | ecosystem: Environmental > Aquatic > Marine > Oceanic >...
CGTATTTATTATTTGCCTGAATTACACCCATGTCGCGGCCGTAAGTGACCTTGAGGAATTTATCGTGAACAATCTTTCCGCTTTTTCCGCCTTCGCCCCAGAAATCGTGCCCGTTTATCTCTCCGTGCGTAAACCACAGGCTCCGATGATGCACATGGTCTTTCGCTTCATTTTTGCCTTCCTTCATCGGCCAGTGACGAATAATCGGCACACCCGTCGGCCCAATCACCGGATAGAAGAACGGCCTCGGAACATCCTGATAGTTGTACTCGGTAAACAGTTTGCCGTTGATTTCCACTCGTAGCGTTTTCTCTTGTTTTGTAATCTTAACCCCCGAAGTACCTTTTTGCCTTGTCCCGGACCTCTGCGCCTTCGCGACCATTTCCTTAAAGACCTGACGCTGCTCGGCCAGTGCCTTGACTCGGTCCTCGGGTTTCGTGCGGGCTTCGAGAAGTATCCAGCCGGCGTAGTCCATCGCCACAAACAAGTTCATCAGTTCCTGGTAGGGATAGCTGCCAATGTTCAGCTCGCGGACGTGGACGATATCACTAAACCTGTCCTTGACCAGGTTGAAGTTAACTCGGAGCCCCTCACCTTGAAGGTCCTGCGAGTTGGAATTCCAGCAAACGCCGACATTGGGATGGTCGGCCACGTCCATAATCGCCTTAATAATAGGCAACGGCGAACATGCCCCGTGAACCTCCAGCCGAATCACCTGCCCAAAGTCGGCGCCGAACCGGCCTAACTCATTCAATGATTTACCTATCTGCTCTACCGTCTTCTCTCGCGGCACTCCTCTTGGCAGGTCATTCGGCTTGACCTTCACACCCGAACCGCCTACATCGTGGGACAGCTTGATATACTGCTTTGCCCCCTCAATGTCACTGAGAAGCTTCGCAGGGTCGGTATGGTGGAAGGCAAAGTTAGTTCCCAGACCAACGAGCGTAACGGCACTGTTCTCGAAGCGCTTCTTCACGTTCTGGCGTTGTCGGGCGTTAAGGTCTGATTCAACGCCGTGGTCATGCTGCGTTCGCAGCTCGACGCCGAGCACTCTGCTCTTTTCGCAGTTGGCTATCAGCGTCGGCAGATCCCAGTCCCTGCCCCAGAGATAGGTAACCAGCCCGAACTTCATCTTGGAGCCGGGCATGGCTGGACTCGCTGCTAACACTTTACCCAACGGCCCAACTGCCGTCAACGAAGCGCCAAAATACATCGATTGTTTAAGAAAATCACGGCGTGTGTTATTGAATGTATTCATAGTTCTCTCTTTCTGTTCCCTGTTAAAGTTATGCCTAACCTCGATTTTGCAGAAGATTTTGTTCCCTGCTATTATGCAGCGATTCTGCCCTCGGACATTTTTTTAAGAGTGTTCGTGTCAATATCTTAGCCCGTCCTCACTGACGACCAGAAACTACTATTATTATCGGCCAAGATACTTTTGTCAAGCGGTTTTTGCAAAAAACTACTATTCTGTAACATCTAATTTGATGGGTGGCAGCCTCAAGCGAGCCCCGAAAACCTGTCCCCGCGAAAGCGGGGAACTGGACGAGCTTGGGGATGGCTCGGAGCAAATTCACTATTTACTAACTGCTCATTTCAACTAACTTTTCCGCGACTTTTAAGCCGGCCTCCTTCTTTGCAATTGCTCCGTAGCTCCTTTTCATTTCTTCCCGTTTCTTCTTATTTTTCATCAGCTCTTCCAGCTCTTCCCACAGCCATTCAGCCCTGTCTTTTTCATCCGGCAAATCATCCACTATAACCGCCGCGCCGGCCTCAACCAATTTACCTGCGTTCAGGTACTGATGCCTGTCCCTGTGATACGGATAAGGCATACAGATACTCGGCACCGCTGCCGCCGCGAATTCAGCCACGCTGACCGCACCACTTCTGCCGATGACCAAATCTGCAGCAGCCAACAGGTTCGGCATATCGTCGAAATACCCTAAAACCTTATGCCCGATTTTAGCATCACCATACTCGCTCTTAACTTTTTCAAAATTGCCCCACCCCGCCAAATGAACTATCTGCCAATCATCTGCAAAAGCATCCAACTTTCCTAACAACGAACATACCGCTTTGTTAATATTCTCCGAGCCGCTCGATGCGCCGGTTATCAGCAAAGTTTTTTTTTCTTTCTCAAGCCCTAATTGTTCTGTCGCCTTATTCGGCTCCGGATTGCCAAAGCCGCTTCGCAGCGGACAGCCGACAACATTGACTTTCGCACTCTTGTGTGCAAAATATTGTACCGTTTCCTCGAACTGCACAAAAATCTCATGCGCCCAGCGACTTATTATTTTATTTGCTCGCCCGGGCACAATATCAACATTCAAGAGCATAATGGAAACTTTACACTTATGCGCCGCCAGACAGACCGGCCCGGAAACAAACCCGCCGACACCAATCACCACAGCATCCTTACTTTTAGCGATTACTTCTTTTGCAATCTTGTAGCTGGCCAAAAACGAGCTGCAAAAGCTGATTAGTTTGCCAGGCCGAACGGAAAAAACTTTAGCCGCAAGCTGCGTATATTCGAAACCGGTTCGCCCTAAGATTTGTTCATCGATATTACGGCTGCTGCAGAAAAAATGTATTTTCGCTGTCGGCTGGATCTTCGCTATTTGCTCCGCCACAGCGACAGCGGGATATATATGTCCCCCTGTCCCCCCGCCGGCAAAGAAAAAACATCTATCGCCCATAATTTGAGCCTCCCTGCGTAGCAATAAAGAGGACGGAAGACAGAGAACAGAGGACAGAACTGACTTCTGACTTCTGTTTTCTGATTTCTCTTATCCGAACCCGGCGATAAATGCAAGTTTTTTCTTCCTTTTCACTTAGCCCCCAGCACTCTTGGGAGTTTATTCTCTCCAAATTCATTTGGGAGTTGTTTATCCATTGTCGATACGACGACGCAACAACCCAAATCCAAAACCACCAAACAAAATCGGAAATCGGCAATCGCAAATCACTGTCCTCCGCCCTCCGTTTCCTTCTACCTACAAAATTCAATATCGAAGTTGCCAGACGCGCCCCTGGCGGAATTCAATAATCATTAATCATTTTTGGTTCTTCTCCAAAAAATTGGTTGAAAACAGCCCCTACTGAGGCTGTGATTTATCGCTTTGGAGGCACCAGCATAATCATAAGTGGGCGGCTCTCAAAGAGATACCGCCCGGAGTTTATCCCTGCAAAAGCAGGGGCTGTATGCCGACATAGTGGCGCTCTCGCTTCCCAGTGTTGCCCTACCCTCCACCATGGCAGACAAATTATACCAAGGTATGCTGTTGCCCACAAAGCGTTAAATCCAAGGACGTTAGGCCGATTTTATAGTCTATGGTCACCAACTTTATTGGATGAGAGCCTCATTTTTAAAGAGGGGCCTATACCGAATTTACTCGATATAAGCCCCGAATTGCCTGCACTTGCGTAACCGCACCTGTGCCTGCGTTACCAACAAGTGCAGGCAGGTACAAGTGACGCAAATCTGCTATATGGATACATACGTGCGTCATCCGGCACCGCATCGACGGATGCTTCACCCGGCGCCGCACCGACGGGCTTCTAACAGGCGTATCAACCATGCAATTTAAATTGCCACCTAAATTCCGGCTTACGGTGCCGGTTCCGGTTCTGGCGGCCGATACAGCCGAATGTCATCAAAGAACACTAAACCTGAACCACCAGCCTGCAGATTGTTCTTATCGCCGAAGCCAATAGAAATCGTATTGACATTGGCAAGGTTCACGCCCTGAGCTGCAAACTCCTGCAGGTCGATAGTCCATTCCGTCCAGGTATCTATCTGTGCTGCACTGGGGTCATCGTGATAGACCACCGCGCTGCCGTTAAGAGCCACATACATTGGCTCAGCAGCATTAGAGGCATCACCGCAGAACCACAGCGACAATACTCCAACACCTTCTTCGGTCCAATCACGTGGCCAGACCAACGTCATGGTTGCCTCAGAGTATTTGAAATTGTTGTCGTAGAAAAGCGGCATCGATTGGACACCGCCGTGAACAATCGTAGTCTCAACATGATGCTCTCCCTCAGGGAAATTCGGATCAGCATAACCTACTTCCGAGCCATTTGTCGCTATGCCCCATCCATCTATCCACGTATCAAATATCCTGTCAGGTTCGTAGTCGTTGTAGTCCTCAATACCGTCTATCTCAATGAAGTCGATTACCGTAAAGCTCCATACGTTGCCTTTGCTGATTGTCGCGTCGGTATTGTACTCATCGATACGCCAGTAGTAAGGCCCGCCGCCCCATTCAACTTCAGGTGGAGTGTAGATAGTAACACCCTGTCGGCCTCGATATATGCCGGTCGTATCGGATGCATTAGCATCGGCAACAGCGCCTTTATCGGTGCCGAAATAGACATCTTGCCCAGATGCATTATCTCCCGGCGACCAGCTAAGGGGAGTCGCATCTCTGATGTACGGTGTTGAGCCATTACTTGGGCTCGGACCCCAGGCCAGCAGTGGATCCCCTCGCATCACCAACCGGATCCCTTCCTGGTTCAGCGCCTGGTTGTAGACGCGCACGTCGTCGATCAGGCCCCTGAAGTATCTGTCATCCAGGTGGCTGTACTGCCTGCCGATATGGAAGAACTCTTCGCTGGGAACGAAATCTGTCACTGACGTTTCACTTTGTTTGACCCCATCGACGTAAAGGGTGTTGATCTGGCCCTCCCGAACACCGGCCACATGATGCCAGCCCGTATCCGTATATGTCAGATCGCTACTCGCTTGTCCAGTGATCGCATCAGGGTCGCCGTCGGAGACCCAGAGGCGGAAAACATTCGAGTTGTACCTGACGATCGCGAAGCCCATGTAGTCGGTGCCGCCGCGTCGCGTCAGCTTCCCGGCGATGCCCCCATAGTGGCCGGCATTGTTCGGCGCCAACTTGACCCACGCGGCAATGGTGAAGTCGCCTGTGACTTCCTGGCCCGCGTCGAGCCCACAATCGACATATTGGCCAGTCGCGCTGAACTCTAATGCCGCGCCGTGATATCCATCCGCCCACTGAGGAGCTCCGACGAAGGTGCCGTGACGGCCGTAGCCAGACCAATCCACAGCGTTTGTCCCCATTCCCTCGTCGAGTGTCCACCAGCCGACCAGGTTCTCGTCGGTAATCGCAATCTCAGGCAGCGTTCTAAAGCTCCAGACCTCGCCTTTATTCGTGGCAACGCCGTCGAACTCGTCGATACGCCAGTAATAAACCTTGTCTAATTCAAGTGTGCCGGGAGTAAAAGTTGTCTCTGCCTGAGGCAGACCCACGACGGCATTGTTCACATCGTCAAAATTATCGACGAAGTGGACATAGTGTAGTTTCGCTCCGAAACCACCCGTCCAGTTGAGCTCCACATCCGGTTTCACAAATTTGACGCCGTCAGCCGGCTCGGGATTATAGGCAGTCCTGGGGGGAACCGTAAAGCTCCAGACATTGCCTTTCCACGGGCTATTCGGCTCGGTGTCATTGACCTCATCGATTCGCCAGTAGTAAGTTGTCCCTGGAACAAGACCATCCGGATAAGCGTATCCGGGAAAACCAACAATAAGACTCGTTACGGCCTGGTTGCCTAAGAATGTACCTTCGACTCCGTCGTTCACATCGTCGAAATTCTCGCCAATGTACACATCGTGCGAGACCGAAAAAGTTCCCGACGTCCAGGCAAGGCTCGCCCATGTGTCCTCATACATCGCGCCGTCGCCCGGGATGGGATTATAAGCTTGTGGGTAGCCCCCCGCCAGTGCCGCTATCTCGGACGCGGATAAAGCGTTGTCGTACACCTGCACATCGTCGATAAGACCTCCAAAATAATCACCTGTGGCAGTGCCGCCGAAGGAATCCTGACTGTTACGAGCGCCTATCCCGGCGGCATTGCTATGGGCAGTAGCGGTAGTGAAGCCGGCCGTGATCGAGTCATGTTCGGTCCCATGCAAATATAACTTGAACAGGCCATTGTCAAATGTGACTGCCACGTGTGACCAGTCAGTACTGCTGAAGCTGGTCGAGGCCGTTACTTGTGTGCTGTCGTCTCGTATTGCAGCCTCAAGATTACTGTTGTTGATCCGAATGCTCAGACCCCTCGTGGTGCCGCCCTCGTCGTAGAGCACCTGCGTGCCGCTGGTCGAGTTTGCCTTGAACCACATCACAACCGTCTCTGTACTAAATGCGTCATTCAGTATTAAAGTTGAAGTTTGGCCGGCATAATCGTCCACTCCATCTAACTGCAGCGAATGGCTGCCCTCTTGGGCGTCCGTGGAGTACGAAGCGCCGCCGTTCAATGTCCAGTTCAGAGCACCAACTGAGTCTGTCGCATCGTTATTAAACTTCCAGTGCGCCCCCAGATCTGCCGAGGCGCTACTGACCAGAGCCAGCACCAACATAAAAGGAATTAAATAAATCAATTTTTTAGCCATAATATTTCTCCTTTAAAATTAAATATAGGTTGTTAGTTGAAATGTAAAATATCTTCACTGCGAGGCACAACGTGTCCTCTACAGCACCGTGCCTCACGTAATAACTCCTCCTCTATGAAAAATCTGTAAGATTCCACATCTCAGAAGACCGGAACCTGTTGACGCCCATATTTTCAGACACAAACCTAAACAATTCTATTTATACCAAATTAGCCAATCTCCCGTCAAGGAAAATCTCTCGAATTATGCATGCTTTTTCAACGCCATCAGGTTGTGTAGAGGACTTACATCTCCAAGTTGCCGAACATGCTCGGCACACTAAAAAAGGCCGAGCAAAAAAGCCCGGCCTGTTGATCTGCTCGGCAGTTTCTTATTCAATCAATGACTCTCGGATTTGATCAGCTAACTGCAGTACGCTTTCGTAAGTTACGTTCTCCGGAGCTTTGCCATCGTCACTCAGTTCAGCCATTGCGCCAAGGACAAATAAATCGAAATCACGCTCCTTTTCGATTTGTATATCGCCCGTTTCCCCAAGAGTGAGCGCACCTTTTCTGTTCAAGTCTTTACGGTTGCATCTGTAAAATAAATTATAATCTAATCTTCCATAATATTTATCCAGTTGTCTCTCAGGCACATACAATCCCCATTCATGAAGTATATTTTCCTTCCGGGTATATATCAGATGTCTCCCGTGATACTGAACACCATGATCATCGCCTATGGGTGAAACAGCATAGAACTCCACAGGTAGTTTTGGCAATTCACCTCCGGCAATGAGATCCTTGAAAATGGCCTCTTGATAACTATCAGACTCCCAGTTATTCTCGGGCCACCCGGTTGTACAACTCCACCCAAGAATCACACTGCCGTCGTTTAACGTAAAACACGCGTATGATGTGATGTACTGGCCGGTCTTGCCACCGATACGGTTTCTGTTTTGGAACAATCTGGGCACATTGGCAGTTTCCTTAGTGTTCCCTGAAGTGTATCCCGGAGGCGCCTCTGTCGCAAAGATAACGCTTGGCAGTGCGACGTCATATTCAATTTGGCTGAGTTCAGTGTGTTTATACCAATTGATGTCGCCTTCTTTTCTCCAAACTTCCACCCTTCGAAGATGTCCGTTTCTGGGCGATATCCAGGTTTTAATTCTCAGATGGCTGCCTCCCCATGAAGGAGCACCAAGTTCTGCCTCCCATATATCAAATATCTGACCGCCGATTTTTTCTCGATTAGTTTTATTGAAAGACTTCAAAGAATCAATTGTAAGCAACATACTCTGAAGAATAGCAAAAGAATTCTTTCTTTTTCTGAGCAACTGCTGATATGGCGTAAGCTTGGTAAACCAAACTTTCTTTCTTTCGTCATTCACAGTCATTATAAATTCGCCGTCATATACTGTGGTATAAACGGGAGCACTAACTTCGTTGCCTTCGATTACTGCATTGCCTGGTTGGGTGCATTTCATATGTCCTGTTTCCATATCTACCCAATATTCCCAAAGTGCTCTTGTCTCTTCTCGTCCAGGTCGCACCACGTTAGGGTCGTACAACCCAAGCTGTACATTTGCGCATCGCCAGCCCTTGATATGAATAGTACGAGCTTGTCGTAATATTTTAGGCACATCCGTAATTCCATAAGCTGGAGTTGTACCGTCGATTGAGCCACCGAAGTAATGTATACCTGTAAATACAATAATGATTATAGCTGCTGCGGTGGCGAGTTTTATTATTGGGCTTTTCATAATTGTCCTCCAAATATTTTGTGCCGTGACCGCAGAAGGAGCAGTAATCGACTCATTATCAATACGGCTCATTACGTTCTCAGCAAATTTATCATCAGGAGCGATTACCTGAGCCAGTTTTTTCAGTCTTTTTTCTATTGTTTTTTCGGCAGTCATTTTTCCGACCTCTCTAATATTTTTCGCAGACGTCTGTGTGCTCGCGAAAGCTGTTTGGTCACGGTGCCGACGCTTCGGCCGAGTAAATTAGCGACATCGTTGACGCTGTTGTCGCCGAAATATCGAAGCATTACGACCTGTTTTTCGGCACCGGGTAGTTTTACAACGGCAGCTAAAAGTCGCTGTTTGTCTTCATCAAGCCGACCATCCGGATTTTCTATCGCCGCGGCGATTTTTGTTTCCAGCCGAGTCTCTTTTGGCCTTCGCCGGGCCGAGTCCAGCGCGCATCTGCGGGTGATTTTCATCAGCCAGGGGCCGAAAGCTTCAGGTTTTCGCAGCCCGGCCAACCGTTCGTAAGCTCTTACGAAAGCGTCCTGCGAGACATCTTTTGCCGAATGATAATCGCCCAGAACGTCCAGCGCAACGGCACGTACAGGCCGTTCGTAACGTTTCACAAGCTCAGCAAAGAGGTCTTTTTCGCCGTTCAAGACAGCTTTCACTAATTCAGCATCTGTTCGTACCACAGTCTCTCCTATTGAAGCGCTTCCGTTCTCCGTAGCAGAGCTACTGTGAAGGATGAATCTATTATTAAGAGCCGATTTACGGCGAAAATGCGACAAGAAAATTATTTCTTGGAGGCGATATCACATTTTCTACTGTCGAAAAATACAGCTATACCTTTGCAAAGCACGTAGTACATTTCATTAATGAAATGTACTACTGACCTGTAACATATGATTTTAGGAGCTGTTATTCCGCACCGGGCCTGCTCTTGACAGGCCAGGAGTGCGGAATGACGGTTCATCATTTTATGTTCGATAGAGCTGCAGCATGAATTAGCCCAACGAACAAAACTCTTGACGTTGTCTGCAAAAGTCGGTAATCTCTGGCAAAACTCGTAACTGGTGAGTAGTCAACTCAACAATTAACCAATTAACTACTCACCGATTAACCCAATCAGTGAAAGGAATTTGTAATGTTTACAGCGATAGTTGACATAACGGCAAGAGAAATACTCGATTCCCGCGGCAATCCTACTGTTGAAGTTGATGTTTTGCTTGAGGATGGTTCCTACGGCAGGGCGGCGGTGCCCTCCGGAGCCAGCACGGGCGCACACGAGGCGATAGAGCTTCGCGATACAAGGGCAAAACGCTATATGGGCAAAGGCGTTGCCGGCGCTGTTAAAAATGTAAACGAAATCATAGCACCCGAAGTTGTCGGTATGGATGCGGCCTGTCAGGAAGAGCTTGACGCGTTGATGATTGAGCTGGATGGCACGCCCAATAAAGGAAAGCTCGGCGCAAACGCAATATTGGGTGTCTCGTTAGCGGCTGCAAAGGCGGCAGCGGATTCGGCAGGCCTGCCCTTGTACCGCTATCTGGGCGGCTGCAACGCCAATATATTGCCGGTGCCGATGATGAACATCTTAAATGGCGGAAAACACGCGGACAACAATGTCGATTTCCAGGAATTTATGATTATGCCCATCGGCGCAAAGAGCTTCCCCGAAGCCCTGCGAATGGGAGCCGAAGTCTTTCATACGCTCAAGGCGGTGCTGGCTAAAAAAGGTTACTCAACGTCGGTCGGCGACGAAGGCGGCTTTGCCCCTTCGCTCAAAACCAACGAAGAAGCGCTCCAAGTCGTTATGGACGCTATTAAAAAGGCCGGCTATAAAACCGGCAAAGAAATCTCAATCGCTCTGGACCCTGCTGCAAGTGAAATGTTCGACAACAAGACAAAGTCCTACAAATTCTTCAAATCCACCCCGAAGAAAAAAGTCTCGTCCGATGAAATGGTCAAGCACTGGACCAAATGGGCGAACAAATATCCAATTATTTCAATCGAAGATGGTCTGGCCGAAGACGACTGGGCAGGCTGGACAAAACTAAATAAAAAAATCGGTAACCGTATTCAATTGGTTGGAGACGATTTGTTCGTAACCAACACCAAACGTCTCGCTAAAGGTATTGAACTCGACTGTGCCAACTCGATATTGATAAAGCTCAACCAGATAGGCACGCTGACGGAAACGTTCGAGGCGGTTAATATGGCGCGAAGGGCCGGCTGGACCGCGGTCATTAGCCACAGAAGCGGCGAAACCGAAGATACGACAATCGCAGACTTAGCTGTCGCCACGGGCGTCGGCCAGATAAAGACCGGCTCGCTGTGCCGAACTGACAGAATCTGCAAGTATAATCAACTGCTCAGGATAAGCGAAGACCTCGGCCCGGCGGGGCAATACGCCGGCTTTATGTTTAAATAGGGCATAAAACCTATATGCAAGGGCGAAACGTCATTCGGATGATTTTGTTTGTCATTTTTTTCAGCACCGGTGCGGCGTCGCTGGGTGTTTCTATACTATGTGATGATTTGGTTCAGTACTATCGAAACAGGCAACTATTAAAGGTAACACAGCAGTCTCTGGATCGGCTCGAATCTCTGAATACCGACTATAATGTACTGCTTGAGCAGTTGGAAAAAGACCCCAATCTTGTTAAGCGTCTCGCACCGGCTACACTCGGCACCGAGCCTGAAGATGCGAACGCTGTTTACCCAAGAGCAGCACCCGAGCAGTTGACCGCTGCTCGCGAGGCATTAACGAAAAACCAGAACGACCAATCCGCTGGGCCGATGCTGCCCAAGTGGCTCACCCGGTGCAGTGAACCTCGCCGGCGAATAGCGCTTTTTGTTGCCGGTTCGGTCTTAATCCTCATTTCGTTTACCTGTTTCGCCCCAGCCAGGCAGACCGGCAAAAAAGAGTGAGTTTCTGCCGCCGAACCCGCAGGGGTCGTGGCAGTGCATAATAGGATTTTTGATAAGCAGTTACCTGCTATTGTCATTGCGAGCGAGGCGTAGCCGATCGCGGCAATCTCAATCATAACGTCGGAGACTGCCACGGCCATATTCTGCGGCCTCGTAATGACGTAAAGAGCGTTGCTTACACCTGTGAACTGGTATTGGCAAACAAGGAATCGCCGGCCACGAAATTTAGCCACACACATTTGTTGGCGGTCGAGATTTTAGTTTGACGAAAGCCGTCAATTTGGTTACACTTTAGTGTCCACTTTTTGTTGTCAAACAGGTTGACACGAAACAAAGGTAGTTATAGGAAGGAGTTGAATCATACAGTCGAGAAAACAAGTTTCACGCCGAAGCTTTCTGAAGAAGACAACCGGTGCCGCTGTTGGGGCGATAGGTTTTCCGTATATCGTTTCGTCTTCAGCATTAGGTAAAACCGGTGGTGTCGCTGCGAGTAATCGAATCACGGTCGGTTGTATCGGTGTTGGGCCTCAGGGTACCGGCGTGATGCGCAACTTTCTGGCCCAAAAGGATGCCCAAGTGGTGGCGGTCTGTGACGTTAAAAGCAACGTGCGCCAGGCGGCGCAGAAGCGGGTGAACAAGCACTATCAAAGCACCGGCTGCGCAGCTTATCATGACTTTCGCAAACTGCTCGGGCGCGATGACATTGATGCGGTCCTTATTGCTACGCCGGACCATTGGCACGTGCTGGTGGCGCTGGCGGCTGTAAAAGCGGGCAAGGACGTTTATCTGGAAAAACCGATGGGGATGAGTCTGGCCCAGGACCAGGCTCTGCGTGCCGCTGTGCATCGTCATGGAAGGGTCTTTCAGTTCGGGACCCAGCAGCGCTCGAATCGCAATTTCCGTTTTGCCTGCGAGCTGGCTTTGAACGGTCGGCTCGGAAAACTGCACACCATAAATGTATGGTCTCCCGGCAGCAGCCAAGGTGGGTCGCCGGAACCTGTGCCTGTGCCGGAGTGGCTTGATTATGATATGTGGTTAGGGCCGGCCCCTTATACGCCTTATACCAAGGACCGCTGCTCTAATAAACTATGGTGGTTTATTTCCGACTATGCACTTGGATTTATCGCCGGCTGGGGTGTGCATCCGCTGGACATCGCCCTGTGGGGTGGTGGTGAAAAAGTCGCCTGCCCGGTGGAAATCGAAGGCACAGGCGTCTGGCCCACTAAAGGAGTATGCGACACGGCTATGAACTGGAACGTTGTCTGTAAATATGACAGTGGCGTAACGATGAACTTTACTGGCAATCCTTTTCCGGAAAAGTGGCAGAAGCGCTATGGAAGAACAACCAGCCACGGTACGGCCTTCGAGGGCACTGAAGGATGGGTACATGTTGACCGCTCCGGCATTAACGCTTATCCGAAGAAGCTGCTGACTACGGAGTTTGGGCCGAACGAAATTCACCTGCACAAAAGCAGTAACCATGTAAGAAACCTGTTAGACTGCGTGAAAAGCCGAGCCGATACTTTATGTCCCATTGATGTGGCTGTGCAGGCGGACATAATTTGCCATATCAGTGACATTGCCATACGGCTTGAGCAAAAACTCAAGTGGGACCCGAAAACCGAACGTTTCGTCAACAATGGCGCCGCCAACCGTCGGCTCTCACGCCCGATGCGCAGCCCCTGGACGCTGTAAAAGATAAAATGATGCTCTGTTGAAAAGCCACAAAAAGTGTCATTCTGAACGGAGTGAAGCGGAGTGAAGAATCTCTTTATGGCTCAAGAAATGAGATTCTTCGGCTTCACCTCAGAATGACATTCCACGTTTTCAACAAAGTAATAAAATGATAGAAGAAAAGCAATTCGATTTTGGACATTGTTGTTCGTTACAGAGAAATTGTATTTCGTCTGAACTGTACAAAACAATTAAAGGAGAAAATCAAATGGCAAAGAAATTAAGTTTAGCACTGTTGGTTTGGTGTGTTCTTTTGTCGAGTTGTCAATTGGCTCTGGGAAAAGAGACCAGCAGTAAAGAGGAAGGCTGGATAAGTCTTTTCGACGGCAAGACGCTTAACGGCTGGAAAGCCAGCGAGAACAAAGACACTTTCAGTGTCCGCGATGGTATGATAGTTGTCGATGGCCCCCGAAGCCATCTTTTCTATGTCGGTCCGGTCGAAAACGCCGGCTTTAAGAATTTCGAAATAAAAGCCGAAGTTATGACCAAACCCGGCGCAAACTCCGGCATATATTTCCATACCGAGTACCAGGAAAGAGGCTGGCCCGCCAAGGGCTTTGAGGTACAGGTCAATAACTCGCACAGCGACTGGAGAAAAAGCGGGAGTCTCTGGGACATAAAGGATGTCCGCGAAGGTCCGAAAGACAACGAGTGGTTCACAGAGCACATCATCGTCAGGGACAAGCACGTAGTCATCAAGGTCAACGGCAAGACCACCGTTGACTGGACTGAGCCGGAAGACTGGAAACCGCCGAGAGGAATGCCCGGCCGCAAAATCGCCAGAGGGACCTTCGCCCTGCAGGGTCACGACCCGAAAAGCGTCATCTATTACAAAAACATAATGGTCAAACCGCTGCCGCCCAGGTCCACCGGACCGATCAAAGTCGCCGTCTTGACCGGCGGCCACGGCTTCGAGCGAAAGCCCTTCCTGGAAATGTTCGATTCCTTCAAGGGCATCAAGTACACCGAGGTCCAGCTAAAAGACCACAGCGAGATATTCGAGGACATCAGCGGCTGGGACTACGACGTAATCGCTATGTACAGCATGACCCAGAACATCTCGAAAAAGCGCAAGGACAATTTCAAAAAGCTGCTCGATCGCGGCATCGGCCTGGTCGCACTGCACCATAACTTGGGCTCGTTCCAGAGTTGGCCTGAATTCAAGAAGATCATCGGCGGCAAATACTATTTGAAACCGACAGAAGAGCACCGCGGCAGCACATACAAACATGATATTGATATGAATGTGCACATAGCAGACGCCTCCCATCCGATTACGCGGGGTATGAGTGATTTCCAGATACATGATGAGGGATATAAGTACTGCGGCTTTGAGAAGAACAATAGAGTGCTTATAACCACAGAGCATCCGGATTGTGATAAAACAATCGGCTGGGTCCGGCGCTACGGCAAGGCTAAGGTCTGCACTATCATGCTCGGCCACGATTCCGCTGCTTATAAAAACATAAACTATCGTAAACTGGTAGCACGATCAATAAGATGGACCGCAGGCAGACTGAATTAAAATCGGACAGGGGGCTTGTGGAATAGCTGTAGATTAGGGTTTTTTCGCGGTTTTTTAGCTTAAAAACAGGGTAAAAAAACTTTAAAAAATTTTATTTTTTCTCTTGACATTATCTATTACCATAGTAATATTACTATTATAATATTACTTTTATAATATCTAAGGAGTTCAGTATGGCAAACAAAATCAATTCTGATATCCGATTGGGCAGATTAGAGCTGCAAATTATGAATGTTGTATGGGACAGGGGCAAAGCGACGGTTCATGACGTCAAGAACGCGCTGTCCCGCCGAAAGCCTGCATATAGCACAATATTGACCATGATGCGTAAGCTCGAAGCTAAAGGTTACCTCGAGCACGAGGTGGATGGTCGTACTTATGTTTATCGTCCTTCGATAAGCCAACAGGCTGTACGTCAGGGCGTGCTGGGTGATCTTGTCGAACGTCTTTTTGAAGGGTCAACTTCATTGTTGTTGACCAGTCTGGTCGAACAAAATCGTATCAGCGAGAACGAGCTTTGTGAAATTCGTAAACTCATTGAAGAAAAGAGAAAGAATGAATAATATTCTAAATTTATTCGCGAATGGAATTGTGAATTACCTTCTGGTCGGTTCGCTGGTCGCTGCTCTATTGACGCTGCTTGCCTGGGGAATTATCAGAGTAGCAAAAATCCACGCTCCGATTTACCGTCACATGTTCTGGTTATATTTGCTGATGGGCATCGTGGTATTGCCTGCAATCTGGCTGGGCGGACCGAAACTGACTCTTGCTGTGCTTCCTGCTCAGGTTGAACCTCTCAAGCCTGAAGTGCTTGAGATGGACACCGGCAACGCTGTGAAACTCGTACAAAATACACCTAATGAAACCCACTTGCCGAGTCTGCCACATACCCGGATGCCGGTTGAAACTAATCCAGCGGTACGAGCCTTTCCAATAAGAGCAGTGTTAGCTGGCGTGTGGCTTGTGGGCGTCATTTTTGTGCTGGCTCGACTTGCGGTTGGCTGGTATAGACTTCGTCGAATCCGCCTGTCAACAGAACCTGTATCACAAAACGAACGCATCGCAAACCTGGACGGACAAAAATTGAGGATATTGGTAACTTCTCGTGTCCGAGGCCCGGTATGTTTTGGGGTACTGAGGCCGGTTATCCTGCTCCCGAAAGAAATGTACGAAAAAAGTACTGAAGAAGACCTTCAAATGGTCTTAAACCATGAGTTGGCACACATCGAACGAAGGGACTGTTTGACTAACCTCTTTCAGCGAATTGTTGAAGCAG
>Ga0209979_1002929_pt1 | contig 15614 bp, 15 predicted proteins | sample AnhtaG_FD_183114 | JGI IMG/M metagenome (GOLD analysis project Ga0209979, IMG submission 183114) | Deep subsurface microbial communities from Anholt, Denmark to uncover new lineages of life (NeLLi) - Anholt_01485 metaG (SPAdes) (version 2) | ecosystem: Environmental > Aquatic > Marine > Oceanic...
CACATCCACAATCGTCTGTAACGATAACTGGGGTGCCGCACATTATGGCCTCAAAGGGAACTAATCCAAAGATCTCAAACATTGAGGGGTAGACAAGTACATCAGCATCAACATATGCTGAGAGCTTATCTTTCCCATCAATGCTGCCCGTAAATCTGACTTTGTCACGTAGACCTAGATTTTTAGCTAGCGCTTTGGCTTCTCTTTTATATCCATCATCTTGACCAGCAATTACTAGAACAGCATCATCAATCTCCTTTGTTAATTTGGAAAATGATTTAATTAAGAAATCAATCCCTTTTATCTTGTGGACTCGCCCTAAAAACAAGATCATATATTTTTCTCGAATGTGATACTTTCTCTTGAATTGGTTACGTTCTGGAAGATTTTTGAATGATTCTATATCAATCCCATTTGAAATTACAACGATTTTATTCTCACTTACACCTAACTGTTTGTATTGTTCAACCTCAATGTTTGAAACTGCTATTACCTTAGATGCATCTTTCAATATTTTATATCCCCAAAATGTATCGTATATTTTTTTCAACTTCTGTTTTTCAATTATCCTAAGAACTGAGCCATGAGCTTGCAACACATAAGGAATCCCATATTTTTTTGCGTAATGATGAACAATTACATTTTGGTAGGAACGGAAATTGTGCAAGTGGATTACATCGAACTTTTTGATTTCTTTTTTCAGCCACTTTTTCATACTTGGTGAAATCAAGAATAAACCAATATTTGCTACACACTTAAATGCTATTATTTTCACGTCCTCCTTTTGAATGGCTTTGGCGTATTCTCCATCAAATTCAAAATCTGTAGTTATGATCGTGACTTCGTAGCCCCTTTTCGATAACTCTTCTGATAAATAATATGGAACTATAACAGAACCACCACGAGCCGGTGTAAAAAACGGAACTACTTGTAAAATTTTCATCTAATAGCTCCTTGGAAGGATTAAATAAGTGAGGACAGGAGAAAATTGGGTTAGTTACAAAACTTTCATGATGTCAATAGTGCTTTCCTATCTGGCTGACCACTTCTTTCTCTTCCGGAGACCTCAGTATGCTGGCTACCTTGTATATTAAAGGAGTAGCGGGTGAATCCATAACAAACCTTGCTAGCTTATCACTATAAAAGAATAGAGTAGATGCTCTATCTATCAAGGTTTTCTTTATTTGGAACTGTCTTCTAAACTTTCTCCAGTTGTTGTTTATTCTTACTTCTTGTAAATTTGTGGTTCCTATTCCTTCTTTTTCTGCAACTAAAATATGTTTTGCCCTTTTTAAAGGAATACCCAGAATCATAGCCCCTAAGGTATCCGCTACCACAGGGTTATTGGCTGTAAGAATTAGACTTGTTTTAACTGCTTCGCCATACATCGGCCCATGCTTGTCTAAGGCATACGTACCGTCTACGACCACTATTTTGGGCTTTAAGAGCTTGGCTATCAACACAAGCTTGTGAGAGAAATTTTGATGATGGAGACATCTCATTGTGTCGGGATAACAGCCCCACAGATTTTTCATGCTTAGAGAAACACCGGTCATTACATGTACTTTCAAAACAGGAAGTGAGATAAAACAGTTTATTTTCTCTAAAAGCAATCTGGGCAGTTGAACTTTTACCGTTTTAGATTGGATCTTAGACTCAACGTATTTCCACGGAAGGTTTGAGAGGTTAACTAATTTAACCCCTACTTCTTTACATATTTTATACATCCCATGACCTTCAAAGGCTTTTTCGGCTGTAAATGAGTGATTTCCTCCATTAGATTCGCCTAGAATTACATTATTGGTCCTTTCCTTAATTATTTCTAATAGACTTTTTATTAACTGTGGAGAAGTAGTAATTCCCTCTTTGTAATAAGGAAAGGTGAAATTAGGTTTTACAAAAACAGTAGAGTTTTTGCGAATATATTTTTCCCAATTAATAAACTCTAGGGCTTTCCGCAAGGTGACCTTTGGATCATCGCTCAACTTATCTACATATGCCGAATACTTATCACTGTGGGTGAAGCCATCATTCATTCCTTTTCTCACTGTATCCGATGGATGGAAGTCTCAAAACTTTGCACTTGCTTCTATTTTCTCTCTATTTTCCACGATCCAGTCGAAGGTTCTCTTTATTCCTGTTTTCATCTCTGTTTTTGGGTTGTACCCAAGAATTCTTTTTGCCTTTTCAATGGAGGCTATTCTTCTGGTAATTTTGTCCCAGTCTCTTCTTTTAACAAATTCTACCCGGCTATTGTTACCTGTAAGTTCGTTGACCGTATTAGCTATATCTATAACTCTTGTCTCTGTTTCTGAAGCTAAGTTAATTGCCTCACCTACTGCTTCTGAAATAACTCCGGCTCGCAAGGTTCCCTCAACTATATCCTCCACAAAGGTAAAATCTCTTGTTTCTTCTCCTGTCCCTGTTATAGGTAAGCGTTGATTATAAAGGGCCCACCAGATGAAGTTAGGTATCACATTTCTATATCTTCCTGGTATTTCCCCTGGTCCATATACATTGAAGAAACGACAAATCACTACCGGTAGGCCATATAAATTATGAAAATAATTGCAATATAGCTCGCCTAACAACTTGGTAATCTGGTATGGAGTGTCAAGATGAATGGAGATAAAATCCTCTTTTAATGGCAAAGGAGCCTGGCTTCCATAAACAGAACAGCCGGAAGAAGCAAAGATAAACTTTTCCACGTCAGTCAGGTAAGCATATTGTAAAACTTTTAGAGTTCCCAATCCATTGACCATAAGATCTGTCTCAGGGTTATCTACTGAGTTCTGATTAGCAAAGTGAGCTGCTAAGTGAAAGACAAAATCGGGCTTTTCAGAAAAAACCCTTTTTAAAGCCTCCTCGTTTAAAATACTTCCCTCAACAAAGACTACATTTGGAGCAATAGAGACATTCCATTTTTCTGATGAGGAAAGATCATCCAGAATAATGATTCTAGCCGCTTCTAGCTCGACTAAGGCTTTGGTGAGGCTGCTGCCAATGCATCCTGCTCCTCCAGTGATGAGAACATTCTTTCCCTTATACTTATTAAGATGTTGTTCCATCTCGCTTTTCCTTTACGACTTCTTTTAAGATATTCTCGAATTCATCTGTAATCTTATCCCAGCTATACTTTTCAACAAATCTTCTCGCCTTTGCTCCAAGCTCATTAAGATTTTCATTTACGATTAACTCAGCTGCCTTTTTGACCACTTCTTCCGGCCTATTCACATAGACGACACCGTTATCATAGGCAAATTCCTTCACCACTCCAGGAAGCTTAGTCGAAATTACCGGCTTTCCCATTGCCATATACTCATAGAGCTTTATAGGGACAATGTGACGCATCACCTCGTTATTGTATGCCGGAAGAAGACAAATATCAGAGGCTGCTATAAACGATGGGATTTCTTGATATGGCTTCTTACCGGTAAGAATGACCCGATTTTGTAAATTATATTTCTCTCTTATCTTCTGGAGTTCATTAAAGACATCACCTTCGCCCACAATTAAGAGTTTAAGATTAGAATCTTTAACCTTTGCTAGCTCCAGTGCAACTTCTCTTAACCCCGAAAACTCATAGAGCCAACCCATAAAAAAAAGAACAATATCATCCTTTTCAATACCATACTGAATTCTTACTTTAGTACGGCTAGTCTCTGCGAACTGAGCAAAATCTACACCCGCTTTTACCACACAGGCTCGTTTGGGATTAGCTCCCATTTTAATCACAAGACTCTTAAGCCTCTCATTGATGACAAGAACTCTGTCTGCCTGTTTAAGGGTTTTTCCCTCTACCAACTTTGCAATGCTCTGGAATGGTTTAAAAGGAATAAGAGTGTGCAGAATATCTATCCAATAATAGATAAATGGAATATTGTTCCTTCCACTTGATTTCATGGCCAGGTAGGCATTAAGGATACCAAAGCCAACAATGACATCCGGGGCAAATTCGCTTATCTGTCGCTCAATCTCTCTTTTGTGTGAGAATATTAGAGAAATATAATCCAGGCAGGGAATTTTGATGATGCCGGGCCGGATTACCGTAACGCTTGCTTCTTTACGGGTCTTAGAAACACCAGGGAAGACTTGCCGCCTTGAAAATAGCTCTTTTTTCCCCTGTCTCCACCACCGGAGTTCATAATCGATAACACGAACTTTATGGTCCCTTAAGGATAGATTATCTGCGAGATGATGTTGCTGGTGTGGATTCCGCTTGAGCCAGTCTGCTTCTTGCACAAGGAGAATCTTCATTTTACTCACTTTCACCTGAGCAATATATCTTCTTCATCCACTCAATGGTCTTTGGTAGGCCCTCTTCTGGTGAAATTCTGGGGTTGTGGTTCAAGTCCCTTATTGCCTTTGAGAAATTAATCTTTTTAACTTTAGTGGTGAACGGTTCTGCTTCTTTATAGGTAACCTTGGAATCGACCTTGCCTAAATATTTCAGGATGAGATCAGAGATATATTTTATCTCATGTTCCCACTCCTGCCTTCCTCCAATGTTATAAACTTCCCCGGGCTTGCAGTTATCAACTATATTGGCAAACGTTCGGCACGTATCCTCTACATAATCAAAAATGCGCTTATGATTTAGATAAACGGTGTACGGCTCATCCTTTAAGACCTTATAGATGAAGATGGGTATTACACCCCGGTAGGGGCTATAATATTCATATGGTCCGTAGGCGTTAACCGGCCTTACTCTCACTGTCTCCGTTCCAAACATGGCCGCCGAATTTAATACCTGCATCTCGCCAACCCACTTGGTCATAGCGTAATCATTCATTTGCTTTATAGGAATTGTATCCATTATTTCCTCTTTTATCACTCCCCCATAGTCTCCATAAACTTCAGCGCTGCTGAAGAATATCATCCGGAATTTCTTTTTCTCCTGAAGCCTGATCATATTCTTGGTGCCCACCACATTGGTCAACCAGAGATTTTCGTAGAAGTCCTCCCCGTTCCAGCGGCCATATTCTGCCGCCAGGTGATACACATAATCGAAGTCGTGTTCTTCAAACATCTCCTCAACCTGTCTATATTTACTCACATCGCAACGAATGTAATTGGGTTCTCCTGAATGCCCTAGATCGCAAACCCAGACCTGATGACCCCTCTTTCTCAGTTCAGGAACGAGATTTGAGCCTATAAACCCTAAACCCCCGGTTACTAATATTCTCTTGCTTTTCACATTTTCACCTCGATATTTTGAGCAGTTACATCAATTACTTTTGATTCTGCAGCATCTAAAAATTACGGTTCCACCATCTGTGTAAGGTCTTCCTGGATCCACGCACTGAATATAGGCATGTTCCCTATCTTCAGGCTTTGATAATCCTAGCCTCACGGGATCTACTCCCTCCTCCAGTACAAGTACATAGTGCAGCAAAGACGATAGTGCATGAGTGCAAATCGCATCGGTCTTATCTACCAGTATCCTTGGATCATCAATCAACATCCTATCTCCAACTTTATATACAGGACACCTTCCTCTTATTTCATGAACGATAATTTCCAGCAATTTAGGCCTCCAGCTAAATTTGGTTCAGGTTACTTATTATTTCTATAATTTTCTTCCCTGCTTTTCCGTCTCCAAATGGATTGATCCAGCTATTTCCTTTATTAATCATTAATTTTACAGATTCCAAAATTTTATCCAAATTACCACTCAGGGTATTAGAACCAACCTCAAGAGTTTCAGGCCTCTCTGTGCTATCTCTTAGCGTAACACAGGGTACCCCAAGAATACAAGATTCTTCCTGAACTCCACCGGAATCGGTGAAAACTAACTTAGCATTGCTTTCAAGCTGCAAAAAACTCAAAAAATCGAAAGGTGGCATTAATTTCACATAATTTGCCTTAATATCGAACTCTCTCATTCTTCTTTGTGACCGGGGATGAATGGGATAGATTACGGGAAGAGAGAACCGGCTTCCGAGTTGGTCTAAACTTTTTAGAATTCTGCCAAATCGTTCTTTATCATCCACATTTTCCTGCCGGTGAAGAGTCACCAAAAAGTAATTTTTAGGCTCCAGGCCTAATTTGCCGAGGATATTTTGCTTCTCATTTGCAATTTCCAAGTTCTGGTAAACAGCATCTACAATGGTATTTCCCGTAACAAAGATTTTATCTTCTGATATTCCTTCTCTTAACAAAATTTCCCTTGCTTTTTCTGTCGGTGCGAATAGATAATCAGAAATATGATCAGTTAAAATTCTATTGATTTCCTCAGGCATTCTCCTATCATAGCTTCTGAGGCCCGCCTCTACATGACCAACTTTTATGTGCAACTTAGAGGCAGCAAGGGCTCCTGCAAGGACAGTGTTCGTATCTCCCTCAACTAAAACGGTATCCGGCTTCTCTTTTAATAAGATCTTTTCTATGCCAATGAGCATCTTTCCTGTCTCTTCGGCGTGCGATCCGGAGCCAACATCCAAATTGTATTTTGCCTCGGGCAGCTCAAGTTGTTTGAAAAAAACCTTATCCATATTATAGGAATAATGCTGGCCAGTGTGCAATATAAAGTAATTTAAGCCTCTTCTTTCGCACTCCCTTATTATAGAGGACATTTTGATTATCTCAGGACGGGTGCCAAGAATAATTGAGAGCTTCATTTGTGTATAAGACCTCTTTTCTTTAAATATTTCTTAATTTCTTCCAAAAATTCTTTGCCATTCTTGAGGGCCAGTCGTGCTTCTTCTTCAGTAGCTTCGAAAGACACTCCATAATCGCTATTTTCCCTCAGTTCTCGAGAGTCGGAAAGCATTTTTCCAAATCTCTTTTCTATTTCTCCCTTCCTCACAAGGTGGAGGCCAAACATACTTACAAGTCCACTGTGTGTATGAGACTCAATCCCTTTTAACATAAGTAATATTGAGGCAGCATGGAACATAGAATAGTAAGATCGGGAAACAGAATCATCATAGAAGCCATTTTTTAACAAATCATATGTGTTATAATGCATTGAATTCATTTACACTTAACCCAGCCTGTTTAATCAATTTTCTTAGAATGCCGATACCTAGTTCTTTTTGCTGAGGAATGGATAAAGTATACGGATAATCAGCTTTAACCAACATCACATGAGAACCCTTTTGTCTGTCCACAATCCACCCTGCTCTTTTAAACTTTTTAACAGCCTCTGCACCTGAGCACAGTTTAATAGGGGAAGTCAAACTGCAACCTCAAATGTCTGAGCATCAGTTTTTTTTACTTTATCATTCATTACCTCGAGCCAACCCTCGATAGCTTCTTTAATATTTTTTTTCACCTCCTCAATGGTCCTGCCCTGGGTAACACATCCAGGTAAAGCAGGAACTTCTGCCACGTAATAACCAGTTTCATCTTTCTCCACAACGATTTTAAATACCATCGGACCCACCTCCTTAGACTAGTTGTAGTTATCTAACCATTTATTTGAATAATAAATTATTATGGAAACTGAAGGCTCTATCATCCCTTGTCAAAATCTCTCGATGAGATTAAGAAAATCCGCCAATTTTAGGAAAAAGAACGATGCCATTTTTTGTCATTTTATTAACCGTCTTTTCCATTTTTTCGTATTCGCTATCTGAATATACATGAGGCTCAAGACGAGGAACACCAACGAATGGCCTGGATAAGCTTTTCTCTATTAAATTTGGGATAGAAGATCTGAACAGAATCTAACGATTTCTTCAGCATATTGAATGAGTCATTCTCCTTCTTCTCTTGCTAGAATTTTTTCTAACAATCTTAAGACAAGGGGCTTGAGTTTAACAAACATATTGACTGCCTGCCAGCGAAAATTGAGGTATCGATGAGCAAGCCGATTCCTTTGTATGGCTAATTTAGATAACTCTTCCTGTTCTTTCTCAGAAAAGCCAAATTTTTTTGCACATTCACTTAAAACTTGAGCATAACTCTCTATTGGGATGTCCTCTTGAGTAAGAACTGTCCCACTTACCTCAATAAGAACAGTAAGAATGTTCTCCACCGTTTGATCCATCAATTTCTGAAGTTTTTTGTCCTTTGCATAATCCTCCCATTTCTTAGAAGCATAATCTTCATCAAATTCCTTAATTTCTCCGGAGATAAACTGTAAAGATTCAACTATTCTGCCTTTGGCACATTTAAATTCGGGCATCCCTGCCTCCTGAGAGCGCTTTTCTCGCCACTTCTCGCTGCCATGGAATACCAAATATCCGAAACTCCTCCATTTGGGAAATAGCTTCCATTTTTAAATTCAAAAATTTATCTTTATCTTTGATAAAAACAGGCATCCCCAAAACTATCGCATTGTAATAAAGCATGGGCCGGCGAAAATCACGATGAACACAAATAATGTTTACCTCAGTATCTAAGTCCTCCTCTAATTCATAAGAGATTTCAGTAATCATAGAAAAAATGTCGTCTTCCTTATTGATTTCTTTGGAAAAAACTACTGCCAAGTCAAGATCAGCATCTTCACGGGGATATCCGCTCGCCCAGGAGCCATAAAGGAAAACCATATCAATATAATACCGAGAAAAATTTACTCTAAAAAAATCTTTTAATTTTGAAATAATTTTTTCCTTCTTATCGAAATCTGCCTCGCAAAACATCCTCTCCACCCAATCAACTAAATCATTCAAAGAAATCTCGTTATTTAGATACTTTGTTAACTTCTCCGTCAAAAATCTTTAGTAATAAACATTTTATTCACCTCTTTAACTTTTAAGGTATCTCTCTTACCGTAGGTACCGGAACTATCAAAATCTGCCTTGTCCAGAACCGGGGGCAAAACTATCTTTTTTCTTTGCTGCTTTGCAATGTTTCGAGATTTCGCAGTAACGTTGCCTGCAGTTCAGAGAAGCGGTTTCTCAAGGAATTAAGGACCAGGCTAACAAACAGTATGAGGATCCCCACGATGCATAAAAGAAGCGTTACCAGGGTATGGCCAATTGCAAGAGTGCCCGTTTGGGAGAAGCGGTTAAGAGTAATTACCCCTACACCCATGCCAGTAATAAGTATTAGGAGCCCGGGGATCCCCAAATAAATCAAAGGTCTTCTCTCAACCATCATTCTCATGATTCTGTTTAGCACATTTAAGAAGTGAGCTAGAGGATTCCGTTTTGCTTTCCCATGGTAGTGGGCTTTAATGGGAACTTCCAAAATCTTAAGACCTTTTTCCCTCATAACAAGCTGCATCTCAGACTCTACCGATAAACCCTTTTCTTTCAGATCCATAACCTCAACGGCCTTTCTAGAAAAACCTCTAAAACCACTTTGAGAATCTGTAAGGCTGGTCCGTGAACCTAGATTGGTAATCCGAGTAAGGACGCTCTGACCAAAAGTTCTATACTTAGGAACAAATTTTTTTGCCTCCAAAAACCTTGAACCTATGACCACATCCGCTTTTTTCTCCAGAAGAGGTCTGATTATTTCCGGTATCTGAGCTGGATCGTGCTGACCATCCCCGTCAAGGAGTACCAGAACTTGTGCTTTTCGCAGCTGTGCTTCCTTAAAAGCTGAACTAACAGCTACCCCTTTCCCATAATTCTGCCTATGCTTTATCACCACAGCTCCTGCTGCCCTGGCAATTTCCGCGGTGTTGTCCGTGGATCCATCATCTATAACTATGACCTGGTCTACGAACTTCTTAGTTTGCAGTATGACACTTCCAATGTATAGCCCTTCATTAAAAGAGGGAATGGCCGCTAAAATCCGGGGTTTTGATGGGGTAGACTTTTTTGATTTCATCACCTTCCTCCCTTACTTTTGGACGACATCCTTTCTACCTGCCTCATCCTTTGCTGTCAGGCAAGCTATCAGATACCAGACAATGGGGACGAACATCAAAAAAAACCGCTGGGCAGAGGTTCCTGCACCTCTCCAGCTAGGCCAGGTTAGCATTACCCAGTAGGTACTTAAGCCAAATATGATCAGATTGAAAAGAACAAGAAAGAATAAAAATAGGTGCCTGCGGAGCCTATCCAAGTATAGCAAAACAATCACCATGAGTCCATAAAGCGAAAATATCCCCCTTTTCCCTGCTTCGTTCTTTTCAGAATGAATCTTAATACTATAATCACAGGGAGAAATATCAATGCTTCCAGGGCCATGGCTTTAAGGTTATGTAAATCAAAAAGGCTATGCAGGGTAGTTTTATGAATGTCCAGGAAAACGGAATAAGAAGAAATAAAATATTTCGTGGTAAAAGGCCAAAATAACATCACTCCAAAGGGATATGTGGTGTCGGCGCCCAGGAAGTCAACAATTACATGAGTAAAACCTAACAGGAAAAAGATGATAAAATTCGTCTTTTTCCTCAATTTGGGCACCAAACACAAAATTAAAGCCAAGAATAGAGAAAAACCTAAAGTATGGGTAATTCCATGATGGAATCTATTGGCATGTCCGATACATATCCCCGGGATAAAATCAAGATCGGGAGCATTTGCTATGAATAGATAAAAAAGAATAGTCTTCCAATTTTCAATGAGCTTATAGTTCTTTTTAAATATGAGATACAAGATGTAACCCAATAGAGAATGACCGACAGAGGTTGGCATTTAATAGCTCTCATCTTTGGCCTTTGCCGTTAGTAAAGCCATAAAGTACCAGATAATGGGTGGAAATATTATAAAGAAGCGCTTAGCTGAAGCTCCGGCGCCTTTCCACCAGTCCCAGGCCATTAAGACTATGTAGCTTGCTAATGTGAACAAAATCAGATTTAAATAGACCAACAAGAATAAAAACAGATGTTTACGGACTCTATCAATGCAGAGCAAAGTTACCAAGACTAATGAATAAAGAGTCTCCCGGTGATTAGCCACAATCCACAGCCGCATCCATAGGAGAACTTTTCTCCACTGGACAAAATCGAAAAGTAATTTAAACAAGCCGGAAGCCCCGGAGACTTCAGGTATAAAGGAAGAAGATGCTAGAAAAGTATCTATGGCGGTATATTGAGAGTGGAAGAGATACGCCAGGTAAATCCTCCATAAAGGTTGGACCGAAAAGTAGAGAAGAGCAAACAAAACGGGAGCAAAAAATCTTCGCTGAGAAATAGCGAAAATTATGAGGATCACCAAAGAACCTAAAAAAAATGGTATTGATTCCTGTCTAGTCCAGGCGAATAATGCAAAAAAAATTCCCGCCAGGCCCAAAAATCCTCTTTTTTGGGTGGACATCCAGCGATAAAGATACATAATCCCTGCGGCGAAGTAAAAAGCACAAGGAAAGTTAATATAGGAAGAGGCTGCGTAGAAGTAAACTCCGGGATTGGTGACTATAATCAAAGTAAATAAGAGAGCGTGATAACGGCGGCTGTATTCCCTCAGGGAGTAATAAGAGACAATGGCAAGAGAAATAAGAAGCAAAGGACAAAAAATCTTAGGATGAGCCCAACCACATAAATAGAGCCAGGTATTAACCAGAGAAGTCAGAGGAGGATAAGCAAGAAAATAGCTTGGAGAAATAATTGTAATGGTACGGGCAGCCTCCGAAATAGAGTTTGTCTCAGCAAAAACCCTGGCCCTAAAATCGAACATATATAAAGCATCAGACTCCCAAACTGGCCAGTATAAAGAAATAGCTATATTAGATAGAAGAAAAAAGGTAAGGAGCCCAATGATAATTCCTTCAAAGATGGAAAGGGATGAGATAGTCTGTTTGATCTTCTGGAGAACATTTAACTCTCTAAGGGATGGACAGGAAATCCTATGTCTTAGTAGAAGGTAGATTAATGAAAGAATCATTAGTGCTGAGATAAGAATAACAGTATTGATAAGGGAAAACTTAACTCCCGCTACATTAAGGAAAAACATAGCCAAGGTTAAAAGGCCAAATCCCAAACCATAAGCTATACTGATCCGCTCAAAGATGGGAATATTTGAAACAATTAAAAGAGAGATGATAAAGCCAAATAATGTAGGGAACAGTAATCCTACAATTAGCATGATAGATCCTTGTCTCGGTTAAATTACTCACACCAAGCGAAGACTCGTGATATTTATCTCACCCTTTTCCTTGGCCCAGATTTTTAAGAGCGTCATCGGCCCAGATACCTGAAGGATCGATCTCCAGAGCTTTTTCGTAGCTTTTTCTGGCTAAATTAATCTTGCCTTCTTTTTCGTAAACTCTGCCCAGGGTATAATAGAACCAACCAATATCGGGCTCAAGCTGGATTGCCTTTTTATACGCTTCGATTGCTCTCGTATACTCACCCATTTTGACATAGATATCTCCTAAATTAGAGTGAATCCAGGCATCTGCTGGATTAAGCTTCTCTGCCAGCTGGTAATACTTGATAGCTTTCTTAACTTGTTCTTTTGCCCGATAATGATTAGCTAGCTTGAAAAAATAGGGAGCATTATCAATTTTGGGCTCAGCATTCTCATTTATTCCTGGCTGTCCTCTCTCTAATTCTATAACTCCGTATTTCTCTAAATAAGGCATCTCTCGGGGAAAGCCGGTATTTACCCCAATCCGACTGATTCGCATTTTCTTAACGGGCCAACCTCTTGCCAGAGCATACTCTTTGGCCATTTGGTAAAGATCAGTTAGTGAGAGAGCCTCCCATGTTTCCACCTCTTTATTAGGTGAGGAACCAAAAATAGCCAGTTTATCATCATCATACCTAATTTCGGCAACTAGATTAACACTATGGTTCATATTTGCTTTTATTTCCGTTTTGATCACTGTTCTCTCAGTGAGAGGAAAATCTACAGCCCTCATCCAGTAATCGTAGTTGTTAAAAGTATAGGTTACCTGGATAAACTCTACCAAACGGTCCTCTACTTTTATTCTCTGATGATGAGTAACCGTTCTTTCTGAATCGGAAAGATAATTCTCCAAAAGTTGAGGAGGACGTTTCATATTCTTCTGGGAAAATCTTGAATCAATGCCGAGAAGAGAAGAACCAACACTTAACCCATCCACAAGAATTTTCCTGGGGGGAGAAAGATGAAGAAATATTCTGGTGTTAAGGGGAAATCTTGGCCACCCATGGATCACCAAAACATGAGTAGCTGATTTGGGGACTGCGGGCCATCTTCGAGATCCTGACAAAAGTTTTCTTGGATAAAGAAAATATTCCCAGTTCCCTTTGGCAAAAGGTGGGTATGTTATGACAGCGGTGGAAGGAGTATTTTTTCTAACGAATTCGGCAAGATTAGTCCAACCCCCTCGCCGTGCTCTCATCTTTTGATCGTAGGAGGCGGATGGGTTTTTCAGGATGAAATGCAGCGAAGAAACGGCATATTTACCTATGTCCACTAGCTGGTGGCTAGCTACCAATAGGGCAATTCCAGCGACAACAGCCAGGAATCGAATATTCATCAGAAAACGCCGGGACGAATTTGAAAGTCGAAAGCGTTTCATTATCTTTGCTCGGAATCTATCTTTATCCCTTTAAGGAGCTCTTGGGTAAGGTGTAAGAAAACTCACCCTTCTCTTTACAAAAAATCCCCGTATTTCATGCTTCATAAAATACTATGAATTTTTTTGTTTTCTTGGTCTTGTCAAATTTTTTTGATTGTGTTATCCATCTTCGCATTAATATAAGAAATTCTTAAATGAGGTAAAAAGAAAGCCTGAGGATCAAGGATTAACTGAATTACATTAAAATCCTCATCTTTCCATCGGGCAATTCTCAACTTATCCGGTCGTTTCTGTTCCTCTAAAAGTTCTCCATATTTTGCCTTAAGCAGATCCTTCAATAGTTCATAATCTTGTTCTTCTCCTCCCCAGAGGTCTACTTCCGCCTTAAAAAGTTGATTTTGAAAAAAATAGAAGTTGACCTCTGCATTTTTGTCGACAATTTGATCCTCAAAGCCAAAGTAATCTATCAACTTGTCCTGGATAGTTGATTGAGGACCCACCCAGGGATGCCGAAGGTTGGAAAACTCTTTCTCTGGAAAACATTTGGTAACCTCTTCGGGCGACATTTTCCACCTTGTCCCTCCATATCCTTCTATTAATACTGTGGTTAGTTGCATCACCTTGAACAGATATTCACCTGGCTCCTCTAAGGTAAGCCGTAAATAATTATCTTGTCGCTCGACTTTTTTCACTCCCCTCGGCTTCATCTTAACCTTACCCTGAAGCCAAAATACCAGGTCATTTAAACTAACTGCAGGATTAGCAATGGCCAATGTAGGGATGAAGATCTCTCCCCTAGTTCCTTCTGGTACGTAAACTCTCAGCCCAAAGGGTGTCTTATTATCTGATTTTTCCTGACTTCCCTGCCAGGTAACAGAGATATCACCTTGAGGAGTAGGTACTGTCCCTCTAGCCCAGGTTAAATCCACCGGATGAGGCCGAATCCGAAAGACCTTGAATCCAGGTGCAACTGGCTGAACACCCAGGATCTCCGCCGGTAAGAGCATTGTGGGACCGGCGGACCAGCCGTGACATCGGCTGCCTGTCCAGTCACCAAAGACTTCCCAGAAAGTAGTAGCTCCCTTTTCCAGCATATCTCCCCAACGCTCACGGATAATTTCTACCGCTTTTTGGTAACGACCGCTGTGGAAAAGAGCTTGGAGAACATAGAACATAAAATAAGGACTTCCGACCTGGACTATGTTTTTATCCTTAGCAAAAATATATGAGTATATTCGGTCTTGCTTATCTACTTCAGCTATATCGTAAAGTACAGCTAAGGAATTGGCATGTTGACTGATTGTTTCGCTAAGAACATCGCCAACACGGCAATCTACGTATACACCTATGTCGTTCAACCACAGCCGGGAATTTATAGCCGCCTTAACTTGGGTTGCTAGCTGTTGATACTGCACCGCTTCGTCCTTTTCTCCTAGTAACTGCGCTATTTGGCTAGCGTCGATTAAAGCTTTGTAATAAAAACAATTTAAGGCCGTTATCTCCCCACGTTTATCCAGCTCAGCCCAATCGATAAATGTCCGGTCAGGCACATTACTTAATAGATTATATTGATCCAGGTGACTTTCGAAGAAGGCCAAAGCACGTTTTATACGGGGATACAACTCTTCCACCAGATGCTTATCACCAGTATATTGATAATAGTCCCACAGAGAAATAATCCAGAGAAGACAGTAATCCGCTATTTTGTTAGGCCACCTCAGGGGATATACGCCGCTAGTGATGCCTTGGGGTAACTGGGATTGGCCAATCTGTCGCAGGCAACGAGCAATTAGTTTAGTGTCACCAAAGGTGTAATAATTGATCAGAGCTTCCACACGGGCATCTCCCATCCACTGAGCCTGCTCTCGGAACGGACAATCCTCGTAAGCATCCTCCATACATAATTGTAAAGTGTAACGTCCTACTTTCCAAATCTGGTTCAGCAACTCGTCTGAACAGTTAAATGCACCTCGATACTCCACCGGATATGTACTGAAGTTCAGCCCAATAGAGTATATCTTAAGGGGTTCTGAGGACTTATTGTGAATGTCCACTTGCATATATCTGAATCCCCGTTTACTGAAGGTTTCCCAAGTTTGTAGACCATCACGCATCGTATACCGCTCAACACACTTGACATTCTTACGGTTAGGATTGACTTTGCCATCTTCTAATACTTCGCTATAACCCAAATCTATTATGATGCCCGCCGGTCCTTCTATTTTTAGATGAGGATAGCCTACCACCTCCTTACCAAAATCCAG
>Ga0209979_1002930_pt1 | contig 15609 bp, 12 predicted proteins | sample AnhtaG_FD_183114 | JGI IMG/M metagenome (GOLD analysis project Ga0209979, IMG submission 183114) | Deep subsurface microbial communities from Anholt, Denmark to uncover new lineages of life (NeLLi) - Anholt_01485 metaG (SPAdes) (version 2) | ecosystem: Environmental > Aquatic > Marine > Oceanic...
CGGAGGTTGATATACGAAGGCAGGGGTTTCTTCCCTTAATGCGCCTTTCATAAACTCAAGGGGCACTCAATTGTATACCCCGATACAGAAAACTCGGGGCAGAGTCGGGAAGACCCACAAATGAATAATTTCGGTGAGTTTATGTGTGTGTCCCGATGGTATCAAGAGAGTGTTCGGGATGCGGTCAAAACACCAGCAGACTAAGGGAGTTATCGGGGAATTACGGTCAAGTATATCACATCAAAGTCCGGAAACGGTCAACATTTCGGTCAATATGGTCAGCAGTCCCGTCTGAATGCCAGTCATATACGGATACTTTTCAATTTCAACATATATGTTGAAACTGAAAAGTGTATCGGTGATAATTCAGCCAATTCCGGCTGTAATTTGTTTGGAAAAAGGTTTTCGGACAGCCTTAAACATGATACAGGATAGTACATTGACCGTTTGGCAAAACATTAAACGGGACATCTGACCAAAGTAATAAACACCTGACCGGCCTGTATGACCAAGCCACAAGATGTCCTCAAACAGTCAGATGGAAGACTTACTTGCCCTTTGCGTGCTAGGGGAATCCTTCGAGAAGAGTCTTAGATGGAAAGCCTCGATATCTTTCTAAGAAAATATTGGGATCTATAGAAAATGGTTGGATCGTATCGCCAGTAGACTATGGCTATAGTCTACTTTTAGCCTCTACAGTTTTGGGGTAAGGCTCAAATTCCGGTAACTCTGATTTAAGAAGTGGTATAATTTATAGGGGCAGGCCACCAGTGACACAATCCGTTTGATAAGGTGGTTGCTGTTGTCAGCTTCATTATTTAACATTCCCCTGAGGAGAGTGAGGAGAGAAACAAAAAGACAAATAGTGGAGACTGTGGCTAATAAGAAGCTAGAGCAAACTTTCCTGTAGAATTTTTAGATTTAGCACATCTTCCTTGTTATATTCAAGCAACGTGGCAAGAGCATCAAGATCAAAGTAGTCCACGTATCTCCACCACAATTTGACTGCTTCGTAGCCATTCACTTCGGTTAACCGCCTCTCAATACCCAATTGCCTTTCTACAGCTTTGAATCCACCATATAAGTTATTTCTCCAGCAGTCATACATCAAGTCACGGTGTGTAAAGATATTAGCTAAGTTAACACCTAGAAGAGTATAGATAAATGGCAGGTCGAATCTGCTGCCGTTGTAGGTGTAAATAATATCCACACCATCTAAGGTTTCCAATAAGCTATCTACGGTTATGTCCTCTCCTACGAGCTGAATAAAACTAGTATCATCGCCGTTACACAGATAAATACCAATGACGGTAATTCTACTGTACCGAGGTGAAAGTCCTGTTGTCTCTATGTCCAGGTACGCTTCGACACAAGGTTGCAATTGATATGCTCCTTACACTTTTAATTCTCTTAACCGAGGCATAAGTAACCAATATAGAAACATACCCAAAAACGCAGAGGCGTAGCCTATATAGTGAGTTGGGCTAAATAACAGACTGATAGCATTTGAGATATACGCCTGATGAAATGCTCCTTCAAGAATACCTTGACAGATTTCCCAAAATCCAAACATTGCAACATAGAGTCCCAGTAGCCACCGATATAATGACTGCTTAAACCAAGCTCTTTTTAATAGCAAGATTACTAGTAATAATACTCCGGTGACCAAGCCACCGGCATAGTCGACTATCATCATCCTCGTTGTATGTTCTGTAGAGCCTGAGAAGAATGCCGGGGCGAAGTAGCTGGGGTCAAACCAGGTGAAATGTGCTATCGGGATACCTAGCATTAAAGCCGAGATATAGTGTGCACCTTCGTGGACAATTACTGTAAGAATAAATAGTAAGAGTAGAGAGAAGGCTGACTTAACACCCAGTAATATTACACTCTTCCGATTAGTCTTCATTGTCCTTTGTTTCAAGGTATTCTATATCTGTAGTCATCAGTTAGCAAGATTATTAAACTATGCCTCTTATATTCAGAGGAGATAAGTCCGCAGCAATTATTGACAGTGCCTTCGGGCCTCTTCTTTGGACTTTCCCTCTGACTACCAACCAGCCTTCACGAAACAAGACCTGACCACACTTTTCCTGGACATCGTTAAACACGGTAACATCAGCTATTCCTGTTCCATCTTCCATTATCACGTAAACTACCCTGTTACCATTTCTGGTAGGTGGTGTCTGATAACCAATTACAGACCCCACAATCTTAATTGTTTTACCTGTAGCCATTGAAGGCAGATCTTTCATTTTAGTAACCCCACTATCGAATGGGTAAAAATCTAAAGGATGAGCTGACAAATCCAGAGACAAAAGCTCTCTTTCCACAAGCATCCTTGCCTTTCTACCATCGTCAAGAAGTTCTTCCGGCAAGTTAACTTCTGACTTAGTATCTTCAAACAGGGGTCTTGTTCCGCTAACTATTTTTCTCCTGAGATTTACCAACATGGGGAGCTGCAAAAGCAGTTCATTTCTGCTACCGAGGGAATCTAGGGCACCGACTCTCACCAGGTTTCCTAGCGTAGGTTGATTTACATTAGTTCTGAGGACAAAGTCTCTTAGAGAGGTGAATTTACCATCAGCTCTCGCTGACAAAATAGATTCTAGCGCTTCTTCCGACACACCCTTTAACTGTTTAAGACTAACTCTTATAGCGCCATTCTCTACAGTGTAGCAGTCGAAGGAGCTGTTAATATCAGGTAGCAATATTTCAACTCCAAATCTTTTTGCATCAGCCACTAAGACACGAGGCGGATAATACCCCATAGGTTGATTTGATAAAACTGCTGCAAAAAACTCAGCGGGGTAATGGCACTTTAACCAAAGGGTCTGATAAGCCAGAACAGCATAGGCAACTGCATGAGCCTTACAAAAACCATACGCAGCAAAGGCAGCCAATTGCTCAAATACCTTCTCAGCTATCTTCCTGCTCACACCATTCTTACGGGAGCAGGAAATAAAGGAGTCTCGCATCTTTTCCATTTCTTCTTCGGTTCGGTCGTGTGTCATTGCCCGTCTAAAGCCATCTGCCTCAGCATAGCTCATCCCGGCTAAATCGTGGGCGACTTTCAAGACCTGCTCCTGATAGAGTATTACCCCTAGAGTTTCACTAAGGACATTTCGGAGTTTGGGATGCAAATATGTGACCGTTTCTCTACCGTGTCTTCTCGGAAGATAAACCTTATCCATACTGGCTTTGAGCGGACCTGGACGGACAAGTGATATTGAAACTACGATGTCTTCAAAACGGTTTGGCAAAAGTCTCCCTGCCATTTCTCTTTGTGCCGGTGACTCCAGCTGGAAAGTACCGATCGTCCTACTGTCACGAAGCATGGCGAAAGCTTCACGGTCGTTTTTTGGTATCTTATTAAAATTCACATCAATGCTGCGATTCTTTTTGATGTTGGAAAGCGTATCCTCGATAACGGTAAGCGTTGGTAGCGACAGCAAGTCTATTTTAACAAGGCCGAGCTTTTCTACATCATCTTTGTCATACTGGCTGATAATATCTCCGCCACTAGACCATTCAAGAGGAACTAAATCAGAGAGTCTGCCATCTCCAATAAGTAGACCCCCCAGATGAACGGAAAGATGCTTGGGGAATCCGTCTATAGCAACACATAGTTCAAAGAACTTCTTAAGTTCAGGTCTCCTGTAAACGGTACTTTTCTTCAACTCGGGAAGCGTATCAGCATACTCCATAAGCTTAAAAGCAGATAACCAATGGATACCACTGCAAGCTTCTTCTATTATCGTCTTTGGTATTTGTAGGGCTTTACCGGCATCCCGAATGGCACCTCTAGCCATGTAGGTGTTAATAGTCCCTACACAGGCAACGTTTCCAGCACCGTACTTTTGATAGATATAGTCTCTTACTTCGTCCCTTCGCCTTCGGTCAACATCCAGGTCAATATCTGGAGGCTCTCGTCTCAAGGGATGCATAAAACGCTCGAATAGCAGGTTATAATGAATAGGGTCAACAGTGCTAATATCCAGTACATAGACAACTAAACTGTCTACAGCACTACCCCTTGCCTGGCATCTTATATCCCTACTCTTCGCCCATCGAACTATATCCCAGACTACCAGGAAGTAGCTGCAATATCCGAGCTTCTTAATAGTATCAAGCTCTTGCTCCAGACGATTTCTAATTTTGGGCGTTATTGATCCATATTTCCTTAAAGCTCCTGCTAGAGCCAGCTTCGATAGATAACTGTACTGGGTCTCGCCTTGAGGAACTTCGAACTTAGGAAAGTGCAATTTACCTATATCCAGCTCTAAATTACACCTGGAGGCAATCTCCTCGGTATTCTTTATAGCTTCAGGGAGATCTCTGAAGAGCTTCATCATTTCCTTGTGCGATTTTAGATATTGCTCTACAGTCCGATAACTCTTCAACTGAGAAACTGGAGTATTCTGGTCTATAGCATTAAGTAACTCTTTGACCCTATATTCCTTCAGTTCAGCATAATGGACATTATTTGTAGCTACTACAAGTAAACCCTCTTCCTTAGCAAATGAGACAAGCTGGTCACTGTCAGAAAATCCTTTTCTTGAAGGATAGCGAGTAAGTTCTATGAAAAAGTCCTCACCAAAGACTTCTCTATAAAAGCACACTGCTTCTCTAACCTTTTCACATTTACCTTTACTAAGTAACACAGGTATTTCACCTTTGCTGCAACCGCTTAGAGCCATGAGTCCACTACTGTGATTCCGCAGCATCTCCCTGGTGACTTTCGGCTTCCTATCCCGATTAGATAAGTGAGCTTGCGTCAATAATCGACACAGGTTTGAGTATCCTTCGTTATTCTTACAAAGCAGGGTTAGGTGATATCCACCTTCCAGATCAGTCTCGACCCCTATGATTGGTTTTATACCCAGCGCCTTAGCCTTATCATAGAACCGGATAGCACCTGTCAACCGATTATGGTCGGTTAGAGCTAATGCGGGCATTTTCAATGTAACTGCTTTATCCAGGAGTTCATCTAGAGACGAAGCTCCGTCAAGAAAGCTGTATTGAGAATGGACATGAAGGTGAATAAAGCTCATAGTTACAATCCTAGTCGAGGACTCTTAAAAGAAACCACTGCTCCCCAAGCCTGTAAAGCTCGTAAGTACCAGTACTTGAGTTTTTAGCATCTAAACGCATGAAGAAACGCATTGCTTTACCACTCCACCACTCAGAAGGTTCTCGCCACCAGGAAAGCACTTCCTCAACTCTATAGAGCCGCTTTCTCCATATGAAAGCAGTTATCATGGAGTCCTTATTTTGATGGACTTTTATTGGTTCACCGATGAGCTTTGACATTGTATAGACTCCAAAAAGGGAGAAAGGGGATACAATTATAATAGAACATATGTCCTATTGTCAAGAGGATTTTGTCATCAATTAGCTTTGTTTAAAAAATATTTTTCGGTTATAGCTAAATCACTGAAAGATGAATCATTGTGCGTGCGGAATATAGCTACGACCTTTATCGCCAAGACAGCCACCAGCAAACAGATACTGTCTAGGTTAAGTAGAGTGTGTGGCATACCTCCCTACCATCTATTCCCGGCATCAGGAGATCTAACAGAATTACATCAGGTTTATTCTCTTTGATAGGTCCGAGCGCTGTCTCGCCATCAAGTGCTGTTATTACTCTGTATCCTGCCTTCTCTAGAACACGGCGCAACACATCACACAAGCGAGGTTCATCGTCAACGACCATGACCAGAGGACTGCCTCTTACCGTAGCTCCCTTCCGAATTTACCTATTTCAGTCATGTGATTATCAAGCTTGCCTTTTTCTTTCTTGGGGTAAGCTTCCTTGTCTCCATATTCTAACCAGCAACAGTTCCACAATGAAGATAGCTCCAGCCATTTCATTATTCTCAGCACGTATCAGGCTCGATAATAAACTCGTGTGTCGCCTTCTGGCTACCAAGCTCTAGGATTTCAACACTTAGAGGTTTAGCTGGCTTTGATCTTTACCGGGCTTGGCAAAGCTCCAATGCATACGCGTCTGAACAGCTGGCCCGTTCCGTCCTTGATATGTATCTTTGACCAATTCTTCGGTTTCGATAAGGTAGTCAGTGAAATAGCCTTCTTCTTCAAAGAGAAGTTTGGCGAGTTGGAGTGCTCTTAGCCAGCGTTTCTTTCTGATCTCGTCACCATTTTGATCTGGCTTTGCCATTTACCGACCCTTCCACGCTCGTCTCGAATCTCTGCCTCCGGTGGCCTCAAGCACAAAAACAAGCAGTCCAACTCCTATCAGGATGTCTCCAGCGCTAAATACACCACCAACGAGCGAAACGGGAATAATGTCAGACAAAAACCATAGATTTGTTTCGTCAATGGGTAAAAAGACACCCGTCCCTTCGAGCAAGACCTTACCGAATCCCGACTGCCCGAGAGCAGTCATCCCTGCCTGTAATCTAGCTTCGGGCGACACTGGCATTAGACCACCATTCGCCACGATTGCCGCAAAGTTGAGAACTGTCCCCAAAGCCAGAATGCGCATACTCCAAAGGTGAAGATTACGGGACAGTGCCCAGAGCAATAGCAGATATGACAGAATCAGCAAGACTTTCTTGAGCTCCACGAAGGACGACGGAGCGGAAAGAGCGAACGGTATTCTCTGCAGAAGGACAGCAAGAATAATAAGCCATCCAAGGCTGATTTTGATATCAGCCATATTTGCTGCCACTGAGTTCAATTTTGAAGCTCCAGTAAAGAAGCCTTTTTGGGCTTTATCCATTTCAGCTTCAGCTCCCTTTTGATTGATCAGACTGCCCCTTATTGAAGCATTGCTGCTAGATTCGGGGGGAGGATTGAGGCCCGTTGGCTGCGTCTGTCTCCGCACCTTGGGGCCCCTTCCTTCCTTGACAAACTACGGGATAGAGCAATAAGGCGCCCCGCCAGCTATTGCTATAGCTGCCATGACAGTGAGGACGAATAGAGCCCTCAGCAAGACGCCATGCCGTGCCCCAACATAGAAGAGCCGTCTCATGCGTATCACCTCCTTTCGTTCAGTGTTGAGAAGTTCCCGAAATGTCAACAACCGAATAATAGGGGGTGAGTTCTTACCAGTCTCTTACCGAGACCGGGGTATGAGACAAATAAGAACGGGGCTTGCCTTTACAGCGAGCCCCGTTCAGGTAAGACTAAGTTTGAAGCTGGATTCGACTTCAGGCCGTCTCTTTGCCTCTCAATATACGCTTATGTAGTTCCTGCATTCGAGCCGAGGTGGTAAACTCCATTTCACCGGCCGCAGTATTGAGGTACCGCTTGTATGTCCGCAACGCAGAAGCCCTGTCTCCTACCGTTAACTGCCACTCCATTATTTGACAGTATACCTCATCCCCATATGGGTCAATAGCGATGGACTTTTCGAGGAGCGCGATAGCTCTATCATATTTTCCTTGGTCACCGTAGAAGCTGGCCAACAATGAAAGGACCTTCAGGTACTTGTCTTCAAGTTCACGGCGTCGCATTTCGGTCCACTCATTGTAGAATTCCTCCAAGAAAGGTCCCCTATACAGTTCGATAGCTCGTTCTAGATTAGTCGCCCTAGCTTGGCTATCAGGAGACAGATTCTCTGCCTGACTCAAGAAGCCTTCGAACTCTGCTACGTCGAACCAAATATTGAGATCGGGATTGAGTTTATACCGCCCTTGTTCAAGCGTGAAGATTCCTGGAAATACTGCTCTCCGCGCCCGGTACAAATTGATATGGAGGTTGCTAGTACCCTTGGCTGGGGACAGGTCGGGCCACAGAGCAGCTGTTATTTGTTCTTTTGTTTGCCCGGTGCCACAACAAAGCATACAAAAGAACATTTCCTTGGCCCTATTGCTTCTCCACTCCACCTCACTAATTGGGCGAGAATTTACCAGAACCCAACTTTCTCCTAAGGCACGCGCTTCAATGTCATGCCTGGTTGCCACGCGGGGGCTGACTGAGACCTCGGCAACTGCCGGTCTTCTTTGGCTATCGCGGCGCATCCTAATTTTCTCCATGATACGGACGAAGCGGTTACCGCCCACACCTTTTGAGGCACCATATTGAATCAGAAGAGCTGAGTTTCTGCCTTCAACGGCCAAGAAGTCTTCGTAGCCCAGCTCGTCGGCTAGCTCAGATGCCTTTTGAAGCCAGTTAATAGCTAGAGCATATTTCTTGGACAAAAACGATGCCTGAGCCAGATGAAAGTACGCTTTCGCTAAAGCGTCTTTGTCTCCTATCTCCCTGAGACGCTCACAAGCACTGAGAAGGATAGCCATTGCGGTCTCGTATCTACCACGCTCGTACTCGATGATTCCCAACTGTGTAGCAAATAGTGCCGCTTCACAGATCTGCCCCTTCTCCTCAGCCTGAGAGATAGCTTCCTTGAGAAGTATCTCTGCCTTGTCACGAGCACCAAGAAGCCGATACGTTTCTCCTATTCCTGCCGTGGAGTATGCCACGAAATATGGTTCCATGACCTGCCTTGCCAGCTCGAGTCCTTCATGATATGCTGCCAGCGCGTCATCATACAAATCCAAATCGCGTAGCACATCTGCCCTCGATATAAGAATACAGGCTTCGGTTCGCCGATACCCAGCTTCCCGAGCTTTTTCTAGACCAAAGCGAAGTGTATTCAATGCCAGGTCATATTGTCCCTGATGCTGATATATGATGCCGATATTGTTCAGCGTCGAAGCCAGAGACCCGTAATTCTTTACCCTTTGCCACCCTTCTCTAGCCTGCTCGAGGTGCATGTTAGCCTTGGCAAGGTCGCCCAGGCGCGTATAGATGATACCCAGCTCATTGTGTACCGCAGCAATCATTCCCACATCAAAGACGGAGGAGTAGTGCTTCAACGCCCGCCTCATGTGCCTCAGAGCCAGAGTGAACCGGCCCCGTTCCATATGGATGCTCCCTAGGCGCCTATATGCTTCACCAAGGATATCAGCAGGCCCACCGTGCTGTTTGAGAACAGGAATGGCGGTCTCAATGTCGCGCTTGGCTTCTGCAAAATGGCCAGCCAGGCGAAAGGCAGCACTTCGCCAACTCAGCGCCTTGGCCCGATACAACCAGTCTTCCTTGCTCGTGACCTGGCACAGGAGGCCAGTCAAGACGCGAGCAGCCTCGTCTGCCTCGCCCAGGTGGATCAAGCTCTGAGCATGAAGCAGGACCAATCCAGGATCGGATAGGCGCCTGTCTCTTGGCAGAGCCTCAACCCACTTTGAAACAGTCGTCCATTTCCCAGACTTCAGAAAATCCTCGCCTACAGCCTTGATAACCCTTAGAGCCTCGTCATATTTCCTGGCTGTCAGAAAGTGAGTGATTGCCTCATTCCACCACTGGTCTTGTTCAAAGAGCGAAGCTGCCTTACAATGTAGATATTTAAACTTGTCGGGATTTTCCTCCAATAGTTTCGCTTGAAGGAATTCACGAAAGAGCTGGTGGTAGCGGTACCAGACCTTTTCACCATCTATACAGTGGATGAAGAGATTTCGCCTTTCAATTTCATAAAGCAGCGTTCGTGAATTATCTAGTTCCAGCAAACGGTCACAAAACTCCGGTTTTATGACATCAAGTGTGCTGGAACTTAGTAGAAAGCTTTGTATAAAAGATGGCTGTCTCTCATAGACCTCCAATGTTAAATACTGAAAGACATCCTGTTGAGAAGGCATTAATATATTTTTGTAAAGCCCATCTTCACGCAAGTTGTTGATACGGAGCAATATACCTATTATCCAGCCCTCTGTGTCGGTAGTTAATTTGTGTGCCTCTTCATCTGACAGTCGAAGGTCGTAATGCGTGGCGAGCAAGTCTTTGACCTCCTGCAACGTTAAGGAAAGGTGTGACACATCGAGTCTTGCCGCCTGTTGTTGAAGAATTAATTTAGTAACTATTGGTAGCTCTACAAGGTTACGGCTTGAAACTACAATGTGGCAATTTTCTGGAGCGCGCTCTATTAGGAGATTGAGAAGTGTTGTTGCTGGTTTACTATCCTGGACAAAGTGGTAATCCTCTAGTACAAGGACAAAATAATCAGTAATAGCTGTATATATTTCTCCGGTAAGAGTGCCAACCAATTGGGTGGCATCTTCAACTACATCCTTAACTGTGAGCAAACGAGACTCCGTCAGTTGACCAAAGTTAGGAAAATGAAAGCAGATAGAGGCTAATATGCCTTCTAGAAGCAGTCTTGGGTCTCTGTCTGAGGAGTCCAAAGAATACCAGCACACAGTTATGTCTGGGTCACTGGCAAAATCTGCTAACAGGGTTGTCTTGCCGTAACCTGCTGGTGCAGCTATAATCTGAAGGCGCAGAGCGATACTGTCGTGTAGCAGATGGATCAACCTTTGACGAGGGAAAACATTCTTTGACCTACGAGGAACTAAGACTTTTGTTGAAAACTCAACACTAGTAATGACCATACTATCTACGAGAGGAAAAAGGATCTATAGAATGGAGAACCACCCTCTCTTTCGAAATTATATCCTTACTAGTAGAGATAGGCAAGCGAAAGGATGTAAATACAGGTTCTTCAAGCCAACAAAATAGCAGTAGCGACATAGACGTAATTCATTTAATAGTTGATTTATGAAACAGAGAGGCTTAATGTTTTAAAGGAAACTACTAAACAAAACATCGGAATGTTACCTAAGGTTTACCCTAACGTTTACCATATATGGTTTACCTGCTTTTTGCAGAGATTTTTCCCCCGAATCAAGGCTAACAGAGGGGTGGGGCCCTCCCTTAACAGGCACAGAAAATGCAAAAAGTCTATTTCAACAACACCGATAAAAAATGATAGTGATACAGATATACAAGTTGGGTGAATAATCAATAGAGGGGGTAATGCTCTTTACTAATAATTATTAGTACGGATTAGCGCCCCACGGATACTATCACACACTTCATCTTTTTGTGACCTAACCGTGTTCATAAAGACTATATCCATAGTCTACTTTTAGTTAATCGCAATAATGAACTCAGAATTGGAACTAGGCATGCGGTGAGTTTATCCCAGTTTAGGTAGCACCTTTTCCAACAAGCTCGATATCTCTTTCGCACATGTTACATAGGTATCAATATTGCCACCGAACGGGTCAACTACATCCCCAGTTCCCCCGGCGTATTCTTTCAGAGTCCAAGTCTTCTCCTGGGGCAGCCCTTTTTTCATGCCTGCTTCCATGACCAGAATCAAATCTGCCCCTTCTACCAAGTCAGGCGTCAGTTTCTTGGCTGTATGAGAAACCAAGAGGTCTTCTCCAAACAATTGCTTAATCGCTTCCCGGGCGTTGGTACTAGCTCCCTGATAAGTAGGATAGCCATAGGCTGCCGAGTCAATCATGAAGGCTTCGAGTTTACTCGCTTTTTTGAGTTTATCCGCAAGAATGACTTTCGCCATCGGCGACCGGCAGGTATTACCACCGCAGATTAGCAATATTTGCTTTTTGCCACTTCCCATTGCATTTCTCCTTGATAATCTATTGAGATCAATAATATTTAGCTCGGCCTACAATTGGAGGAAATGATCGAGGCCAGCGCTGGTGCCAAGAGTTTCACTTCCTCCACCCGGGGCTGCAGTAACCGTGCAGAGAAATGTCAGATGTTCATATATCTCCAAAGGCCGATGCATCTCTTCCAGAAATTTCCGGCTTGGGCCTTGATGTAATGACGACTCCAGGCACCTGTCGATATTATCCCACATGATTAATAACGGCTGCCCGGGCAGTATACCTTTTTCGGATATGGTAGCGATTAGCTTCTTGAATATGCTCAGTGGAATACTATTGCCTTCCTCGGCGTCTTCCAAGCGAATTTGCAGATAGCTTTTCTCACGGACCATCTTACCAAGCTCACGGAGTTCCTGGTCAGGTAGGCTCTTAATTACCGAGGAGTCCTCGGCTATATGTGAAACCAGGGTCAAAAGGTCGGTTTTGCCGCTGGCATCAGGGCCCTCTATCACCATGAAACCGTATCCGTAATTCGAAGCCAGCCTCTTTAGTATCTTGTGTAATGCTTCCTGCCATTCTCTTCCGTATACATACATATTTGTCACGCCTCCCGCCTATTATTCGGCCTATGCTAATCCGATCCCGAAGTATCCACATTATAGCATTATATGTTCCCATTAGGAACATATAACAGGTTGTTTTCCCATACAATCCAACCAAATGGTTCGAAGAAATATTATTGGGGAAAGAGTCAGGCTAACGAGAGAAAGAGCCAAGCCGCTAATTACTCAAGCAGATTTAGCGGCGCGCTTGCAAATCAAGGGCCTACGGCTCGACCGAGTTACTATCTCGAAAATTGAAACGGGATACCGCGAGGTTACTGATGTGGAGACTGTAGCAATTGCAAAGGCCTTAGGTGTGACTATCAGCTGGCTTTTGGGCGAAAGTGTAGAAATCAAAAACAAATGAAGTTTAGGGTTCTTTCTACCACAGGGTGACCTGTTCATCCGCGGTCTGTCGTTACCATAGGGAAGCGTTGCTGAAAAATCATTAGGCAATCTGGGACTAAGATTGATTGGATAGACATTATATATCTCTACGAAAGAATTCAAGCAATACTAACTAAAACCCTAGCAGACTATAACCACAGTCTTTTAACGACGTCTAAAGCACTATAAAAAGGTTCCTTTTTCACTAAGTTTATTGCCTTCCACTACTCCAAAGACGTATCATTGTGCAAGGTATATTTACTAACGCTATTAGGGAGGTAAAAGTGACTAACAAGCGTGATAGTGGACAAGGATTAATCAATGCAACTATCGTCGGAAAGTATTTCGGAATCTCCGCAAACAAAGTTAACTCCATTCTGTCTGAATTAGGATGGATTAAGAAGAGTATTAAAGGCTGGGTTGTTACAGAATTGGGGAAAAGAGTGGGAGGGCAACAATCAGAGTACAAAACTGGAAGACTATATGCACATTGGCCCAAATCAATTTTGAATAACGAGATTGTGGTTGGCATGGTGCGCGAGGCTAAAGGTGAAGTTCCACCCATAATTCAAGGTCAAGCTCCAATTACAGATAAAGTTGAATTTAGAGAGAAGTTCCAAGGAACGCACAGAGCAAACGATGGTCATTGGGTCAGGTCCACTGCAGAGCTGAACATTGATAACTGGTTGTATTGGGCTGGAGTCATTCATGCTTATGAGAAAAAACTCCGTATTGAAGAAGAAGTCTACGCCGATTTCTACCTCCCGACCGGCAATGTCTATATTGAGTACTGGGGGTATGACAATGACCCCAAATATTCTTCTAGAAAAGAGAAGAAGCTCGAAATCTATAAGAAGCATGAGTTACGATTAATTCAGCTTACGGAGAAAGATATAAAGAACCTTGATGACATATTACCCAAACGACTTCGGGAATTTGAGATAAATACAGAATAGAGTTATTTAGAGAACGTTCTTAGTTTCTAGAAAAGTGGTTTAACGAAAGAATCAATAGACTGTAAGAGCGGATTGTGATTCTTAATATCTGTGGGATCAATGAGAGTGAAATAGCCTTTAGAAACAATAAGAAGAGGGTTAGGGAAGATGGTGAGGATGAAAGAAGGGTACTGGAACCGCTAACTTAATAGCGAGGGCTGGTGCCCTTTTGAACTTCTACAACACACGAGAGAGCAGGGGAAAATGAAAAAGAAGGTTATATGGTTGATGGTGAGTTGCTTGATGGTGGCGGCTCTGGTGCTGGCATCCTGTGTCCCAGAAATAACCGATGAAGAAGAAGTTGTAACACCGGAGGAAGAGGAGGTGGTACCGGCATCTATACCAACCATAAGGGAGCTAGAAGTTCACTTCATTGATGTTGGGCAGGGAGATTCAATCCTAGTTGATTTGGGGGAGATAGAGATTCTGATTGATGGTGGAGGAAAATCACCTGGTGTAACTGCATACCTGAATAACTATGTGGACGGGCGACTTGAAGTGATGGTAGCTACCCATCCACACGCAGACCATATAGGGGGTCTTATTGCTGTCTTAGACGCTTTCGACGTTGAGGAAATCTGGCTTAACGGAGACTCAACCACGTCCCAAACCTATGCCCAGTTTATGGCTGCTGTTCAGGGAGAAGGAGCAGAAGTCCGTATAGGAAGTCGAGGAGAAGAGATAGATGTTGATGAATTAGCTTTTACGATTCTTAATCCTACTACACTAGCTGGCACGACGAATAACAATAGCATTGTTCTTAGCCTTAGCTACGGAGAGATTGATTTCCTATTTACTGGGGATGCAGAGCAAGAAGCTGAGTCAACTATGCTTGCGGCAGGGATTGTCCCAGATGTAGAAGTCTTAAAAGTCGGGCACCATGGGTCAAGAACGTCTTCCTCTCAAGCCTTTTTGGCCACGGCAGTACCTGAGGTCACCATTTACATGGCGGGAGAAGGCAATAGGTATGGTCATCCTCATGAGGAGACTATCGCTGCTCTTACTGAGCTTGGGGTTGAGATATACGGCACAGATATTAACGGAACTATCATAGTGACGACCAATGGAACGACATACAACGTATTACCAGCGGTTCCTGCCGGTACTAGTGATACAGCCCATGACCTCACCATAAGTGTTGACGGCCAGGGGACTACCAACCCTGGTCTCGGCATCCACACCTATGATGAGGGTACGCCGGTGACTATCACTGCGTCGCCTGCCTCTGGCTGGATGTTTGACCATTGGGGTGGTGATGTCTCAGGCACTTCACCTGCCATCGTCATTACAATGGACTCCAACAAGATGGTTACTGCTTACTTCAAGCAAGTGACAGGCGTTGGCAGCGATGTCCGGATAACCTATATCTTCTACGACGGCTTAGTTCCTCGTGTAGAGTCCGACGAGTATGTAGAAATCACAAACCTTGGAGATGAGCCGCAAGACTTAGCTGGCTGGGTGCTAAAGGATATATCTGAGGGATACCCCTCGTTTACCTTCCCGTCTTATATCCTAGCTCCAGGTGCAAGTATTCGAGTTTACACAAACGAAATTCATCCTGAGTGGGGAGGCTTCAGTTTTGGGTATGGTAAGGCAATTTGGAATAATACTGATCCTGATGTAGCTGCACTATATGATGCCCAAGGGCAAGAGGTATCGCGAAAGAGCTACTGAAGTGCTGCAGTTGCATTTCGGATGGCGAGCTGGTCCTCACTCAAAAGTTACTTTCAACAGGGTTAGCCATCTCCGACGGGAGGCATTGCACTTTATAGCGTTTTGTTACCTCGAGGGTTCAGACATGATAGGCATAGCTTTCGACAATATACCGAAGAGACTATGTCTATGGTCTTTTAGATGACCTCTTAAGCAGTATAAAAACGTTCCTTTTATCTATTATTGACAAACCCTCAGGACAGGACTAAAATTAAGCCCCAGAATATGTGCAACAATGTATTATGCCTATAATAAATGTTTGGCGCCGACTTAGCGACCCTGAAGCTATAAAGAGCATCCCCCCAAAGGCGGGTGCATATGAGCTCGCCAACAAATACAAGACCGTCATATACATAGGTCACGCCAAGGGTGGCAATCTCCACCGAAGAATACAGGACCACACTCGCAAATACGCAAATGACTGCATTCGCAGAAATGCTGTATATTTCCGCTACATGGTTATGAGAGCCTATGCGACCG
>Ga0209979_1002931_pt1 | contig 15594 bp, 12 predicted proteins | sample AnhtaG_FD_183114 | JGI IMG/M metagenome (GOLD analysis project Ga0209979, IMG submission 183114) | Deep subsurface microbial communities from Anholt, Denmark to uncover new lineages of life (NeLLi) - Anholt_01485 metaG (SPAdes) (version 2) | ecosystem: Environmental > Aquatic > Marine > Oceanic...
ATACTATACCCAATTCCTCGAGCAGCTCCTGTAACAACAGCAACCTTCTGCTCAATCATATCTCCTCCACACTCCTTTAATAGAATTTAATAATATGCTTACTTATAGTTTAAAAAGGTTTCTCCTTGGATAGAGAAATAATTCAATTTATTTAATCTTAGTTTCAGTATGAAATAAAGTCAAACAGAAATCAAATTTGAGTACTTAAACCCATGCAATGCCAACAGGTAGGTGTAGCAAAGGTATATTATAAATCTTCAATTTTCCCGTTCCCTTAAACAACTGCTTTTATTTGTATTTGTTCAGACTCATTTATTTATTTTTTGACACTGCTAATACCTCTTTATACACATTGGCATAGAGGTCAGCATCACGAACTACACATCCAGTCTTACTTTGACAAATCATCAACTGCGAACATTTACTGCAGGTGATACAACACTTCTTATCCTCCATTTGACCTTTTTCTAAAAGATTACGGGCAAAATCAGGATAAGCAAAAGCTTGTCGACCAAATCCAGCTAAAGAATGATGGCCTTTTCTAAGATTTGCTGCAGCAGCAGCTCCTCCAAATTGGCGTAACCAACTATAACCTGTTCCCATTATCGGCAAATCGGGCACTATTTCTTGAATCTGACGAGCAAATTTAAATAATCTTTCTACTCCTTTCAAGGGAGATTCTGGCTCTTTACACCCCCCCTCTACAGGCTGATCATAAGGACGGCCTATATAAGGATTAAAATAAGGAACACCTGCGGTAGCATTAATTAAAGATACACCTAAATTATCCAATTCTTTGACTAATCTTTTGGGCTCACTTAAATCGATTTCCCATTCACCAGTATTATTATTTTTACTAATACCCCAACTGTTTCCCGCAAAAATTACATTAGAGATATTCAAGCGAGTAGTAATAATTAACATAGGGACTTCTTGTTTAATTAATTCTATAGTTTCTTTTAAAAATCTCGTCCTGTTTTGGTAAGAACCTCCATATTCCCCTGTTCTATTTTTAGCTCCTAATAATTCCAATATCAGATAGCCATGGCATGATTTAATATCTACCGCATCAAAACCCGCCTTATAAGCTAATTTCGCAGATTTTACAAATTTTTCCTGAATATATCTTAATTGACCATCCTCTAATAAAGGATAGTTCTCATCAATATTTACTACTTTATCCAAAATAGAATGGTGAACTGCAATTAAAGGTTTTCGTATCCCTTCAGGTTTACTAAACCTCCCAGAATGGTTTAATTGTAAAACACAAAAAGGCTCATGGTGGATACCATATTCTTGTATAGCTCTGTTTTTGGTCATTCTCAATAATTCAGCAAAAGCTGGTTCGGTAGAATCATCTAATAAAAGCTGATGAGGGTTAGAACGTGCTTCGGATAAAATGGCAGTAGCTTCAAACCAGATTAATCCAGCGCCTCCTTCAGCAAATCGTTTATATCTTCTAAAAGTTAATTTTCCCGGATTACCTTGTTCATCACTGTCGCATCCTTCCATAGGTTGAATAGCTAATCTGTTAGGAATTCGGTGATTATTTATCATCAAATTTCGATTTAAGACATCCGTGTTCTCTGAAAAATCAAGCTCAATATTATTTTGACGAACTTCTGTCTGCAATTCTTCGAGACTATGGTAATTAAATTTTCTATTCAATATTTTTCCCCATAAATATTTTTATCCAAGAAAGATTTCCAAACATTTTCAAACCAAAAATTATCCTGGGGAATCTCTCTCACAGGAACCCAATTTATTTGCTGGGCTCCTTCCTTATATTGATATTGCAAAATAAACCTTCGTAACCTCATTAGTTCAGGGCGGTATTTCCATTGCTCATTTAATTTTTCACTTATTAATTCTCCTTGTTTATCTAAAACTAAATAAGAACCTCTACTCCCCCCGCCTCCCTCCAGATAGGCCTCTATGCTCTTTAATATCGCTACTTGGGTCAAACACAACTGTCTATTCTGGAAAAATTCTACTATTTCGGCCTTATCATTTAAATTTATTTCCCCTGAATTTAAGCGCTTATATTGAGTCTGGGCTTCTTTTAAGGAATTTTTAATATCATGGAAGTTCCTAATATGAGCCGCATATTTAGTCATTCTTTCTTGAAATTCCTTACGGAAAGAAGACATATCTTGCCCTGATTTATGTACCCTCTGCAAGGCTTTTTGGAATAATTCTAATTTAGAAGCTATCTGTAATTTAGTTTGGTCTAAAAAATCTTTCTTATTAAAAGTAAAATCTGAATATTTTTGAGAGATAAATTCCGCTGCTCGCAAACCTCCTACTTGTCCAGAATTTAAAGCAGAACCACCGGGGCGATGAATTCCATGGCTACCATTTACCTCTCCTATGGGAAATAAATGCTTAATATTGGATTCCCACCAAATATTACCGACTAAACCTCCATTATTATGCTGGGCACAAACAGCGATTTCTAAAAGTTCTTTACTTAGGTCAATCCCATGCTGTCGATAGAGTTCCACCGCTAAGGGGTTCATCTGTTCTAACCGGGAAAAAGGAGTACTTAAAAGTGCTTCTCCTTCCTTTAAATAAGTATAAGCTTCAGCATCTAAATTATTTAGATTAAACTCTTCTAATTTCTGGTTTGCCTTAGGATTTTTTCTAAAATCAAGAAAAACTCGACGTCCTTTAAGAATATTTTCCTGATAAACCAAAATATCAATTAAAGAGGAACCGTAATTTTTTATTTTCTCTGCATCAAATGGCCACTGATACCCCTTAAGAAATATGGCAGTAGCTAACTTTCCCATGGTTGTAAAATATTCATTTAAAAATTCTTTTTCGTCTGAACCATCTAATTTAGTACTAATGTAACGAGGAATAGCCTGCTGATAAGTTCCGGATAGATTCCAACGAAATTTAGTAGAGGCTAACCCGTACTGCCATTCAGTTAGATTTACCGCTTTAGCCCCTATTTCCAAAGCAATACCTGTACTACCTAAATGTTTTTCCGGATAAACTGAAGTTTTATATAAACCACCGGGACCACCAGTTCCCATTACAATATTCTCTGCTTGAAAAATAGCTAAAGAGGACAGCCCAGTAGAAGTTATATTTTTGTTAATAGCTACTACCCCCACTACTTTTTTTTCTGCTCCTTTTCCGTTGGTTAGAAGAGAAATTACTTCGTATTCATCCAAGATAGGGATTTTTTCCTTTTGCACTTGCACTAATAATTTTCTAAACATCTGTCGAGAAGTCCAAGGACCAGCTGAAGTACCTCGCTGCTTAGGGTCATTATCGGTTTTATACCCAACATATCCTCCAAAAGCATTATGAGGAAAAGGGACACCAATCTTTACTAAATGATAAAACTCCTGTGATGATAGAGTTGCTTCAATTAAAGCAATATCACCATGCATTGACCCTCCGGAAAATAAAGTGTTTGCCATTTCGTAGACCGAATCTTTCTCTTCGCCAAAAAGGGATAATTTATAATAAGTTTGCTTATCCGATCCAGAATTGTTAGAAGTACCTCCTCCTAAACATTCTGTAATGATTGCTATATCTTTTAAGCCAAAATTATGAAGATGAAGAGCGCAATTTAAGGAAGCAGCTCCTGAACCAATAATCAAAGTGTGACAGCGATAGAAGGGAAAGGCTTTTCCTTGAATAGAAATATATTCCTTTTTCATTTCACTAACCTTTAATATTTTTTATTTTAAACAATAAAGGACTTTTATTCTCGGGTAAAATATAGTATAGCTCAAGGCATTTTCTATAATGTAGAATATTATTCTATATTAAATATTATAGTGGGATTTTATAATTTTAGCAAGTTTCTATTGTCAGGATATTTAAAAATCTACTCTAATTTTAATTAAAGTAATATTTTAATAGGAGGGTTCTTCTTATTTGAAATATATGAAATGAAAATGGAAAAAATAAAAAGATATACATTCTCAGATATATTAAAATGATAAATTTGTTTTATCGTTTAAAGTTATAACTAAAATCTAATTTTGCTTAATGTCTCCGCGGTAAGGCGGGCACAACTATTCGGGTCGGGTAGAGGGAGAATTTCTGCAGAGACATATCCCTGGTAATTTATCTTTTTTAAAGTCTGGACTATTTTCGCAAAATCAAGATGACCACAACCCGGGGCCCAGCGGTTACTGTCGGCAAAATGGACATGGGTAATATAATCTTTCGCTTGGATAATACTGTCGTAAATTGAAATTTCTTCGATGTTCATATGAAAAGTATCTGCCAACAATCCTAAATTTGATGCGCCAACTCGTTCAATAAATTCAATTCCTTCGTTGAGGGTATTAATAAAATTACTCTCATATCTATTTACCGGTTCTAAGGTAAGTCCTATATTGTATTCTTTTGCAAACTCTGTACATTTTCTCAAACAATCAATGGTCCATTCTTCAGCTTTCTCTCGATCAACACCTTCCTCAATCTCCCCTCTTATTAGTCCAATAATTACCTGAGCATCAAAATTGGAAGCAAATATTATCTGGTCTTTTATTCTTTCTACCGCCATCTTTCTAATTGTTTTATCCGGATCAGAAAAACTTAAACCTTCTTCTCCATATGCCTGTCCGGTGCCGATGGCCGGGACCTCTAAATTATTTTCTTTTATTATGTTGATAACATCATCTACTTTTAAATCTTTAGGATTTCTAACCGCTAATTCTGCTCCATCAAAACCTAAATCAGCGACTTTTTTAATACTTTCTTTAAAATCCTCTTTAAAGGCTAAAGCGGAAAATTTAGTAGGCTGAATAGAAACTACTATACTTTTTTTCATTGTTTTATACTCCTGTTGTAATTAAAATAAATCTGGTAATTGTCAACTCGCAACAATTTCTTCTTCTTTGTTAGATATTATTAGTAGACAGGCGAGATGCCTGTCCTACGGTTTACTTATCTTGGGCAGACACGAGGTCTGCCCCTACTAACGACTATTCACTATAGACTATTTATTTGCCCGATATATGGCAACTCAAATACAGATTTCCAGCCCTTGCTCATCGGTTCTTTTAAGAATGGTTCCATTTCTTTGGGATCACGCAAGCTAATCTTTTCTACCGGTGGTAATTTGCCAGCTGGATAGGTTTCCATAATCTCATCATGAACCAAAGTCAAATAGCTTAGAATTGCAGCAATAGGACGTTTTGCTTTTTCAGCACTAGCCCGAGTCGGACACCCTACTACTCCTTCTGGTACAACCGCTCTTTCAATGGCAGATTGACCCTCTCCCTGCTGCCACAGTTGGGGACGACGATAGGGGTCAACCGATGTATCAAAATGACCTCCCGGCAATAAAGATTCCCCTTCAGTATCAACCGCATACTCCATATCTAACATATCTGGAAATAACAATTGAGCCACTGAGGCTTCTGCTTCATCAGCATGAATAAAATCGGTGGTGAGACTATCTTTTCTATCAATAGGAATAAAGAATTCTCTAATTGATCTATGCCAATCGATTACTCGATAAATACCGGGTAATTGATATCGTTTGCAAAATTCCTGTAATGCTGATTCCAATATCCATAATTGGCCATGATTATTCACCCACATTTGCTTACGGAAACCATCATTCCAAAGTCCATACATAACATTAATCATTGTTTCTCTAACTACATCTTCGGGCATAATAATAGTACCGGCCATACCACAGTGATGATAAGGATGCCCGCCATAATTTAAGGGAGGAAGGGCCAGGCTGCAACCTACTCCATCTCTATTTTTTATATAGCGTCGAACTCCTTCACAAATCTGAGTGACCATAAAGGTATCGAGTCCGGTATTAGCATAATCACCATGACATTCAGTACATCCAACTGGCACGAAAACAAAATCATTTTTTCGCCTGTTTTCTATAACATGCATACGGGGAGTAGTTTGAATATAACTTCCCGCTTTCCCTAATTCAGGGGGAGAAGGGATTTCATATTTTTTGAGTATTTCTTCTATTTTACTCATCGGTGCATCAAATAATTCTTTTTTCAACTGGCCTACCTGGCTATTTTCAAAGACTATCTGAGGATAATCAGTAGTCAGCCATTTTTTATTATCATTCATTTTATTTTCTCCTTTTCATTAAATTAAATTATTAAAATAAACAGGTAATTTTGCATTCTGTTCTATTGGTCCGCAGGAGAACTATATTCTCCGGAACTTCTTCTAAAGTTATCTTTTTGGTAATCAATGGAGTCATGTCCATTCCTGAGGCCATTGAACTGATAACTCGTGGGAAAGTTCCATGGCCGGAATGACCCTGGGAACCTACAATAGAAGCCCTCCTTACCTGGAAGACTTCTCCGGTCACCGGAATTTTTTTATCAGAACGGGCTACAATTACTACTGTGCTATTAATCATCTTACCTTCCCAAATGGCTTGCTCGATATCTGCCCAGACCTTATCAGGTAAACCAGTTGCCTCTAAGTACAGTTTAGCTCCCAGACCACCGGTTATATCTAACACTCTCTCAGTAAAGTTTTCTTTAAGAGGACTAATGATATGGTCTGCTCCCATTAACTTGCCTAATTTTGCCCTCGACTCAGAAGGTTCAGAGAGAATGACATTTGAGGCTCCGGCTTTTTTCATTATAGCTACTGCTGCAAGACCGATAGGTCCTCCACCTAAAATGACTGCATTATCTCCGGGTCTTATCCCTCCTCCTCGCTCTATTACCGCATTATAAGCTACTGAGGTAGGTTCGACTAAACTGCCAGCCAGGAATAAGTCATCACCTTTATAAACTCTCTTTAATTCCTCAAGGCTCCAAATATAGCGGGAATCAACTTTGACATATTCCGCAAAGGCACCATCACAACTAAAACCAATCTCCTCTAATTTCTCGCAGTGATTAGGATAGCCATCCGCACAGGGTCGGCAAGATGCACACCAGAACATTTCTTCTGCAGTTACTGCTTCTCCCTCTTCGAATTTCTTCCCCGTTCTCTTGTTAATAGCTTGCTCACCTGCCTCTGCTACGATTCCTGAAAATTCGTGACCGAGGGTCGCCGGAAAAGCAGTAAGCCCGGGATACCAGATATAACCATCATCATCTGCTTGAGCCATGTGGACATCACTTCCACATATTCCGCAGGCCTTAACTTTGATTAAAACTTCAGTGGATCCAATTTTAGGAACATCTTTCTCCACTATTTTAAGTTCTGGATTTTTCCATACCCTGCTTCCCAAATAAGTAAGTTTCCGGTCAATATCTTTTGCTCCTAACTTAAAATCTGGCTTAGGCTGCCAATCAGCATACAAAGTAACAGTTTTCATTTTACTCTTTCTCCTTCTTTTTAATTTTAATTTAATAATTTATTTTTTATATTTTTATTTTAACTATTTTTTTTACAAGATTCTCTGATGATTAGTTTAGGTTTTAACACTATTTTTCTTTGATTAAATTCTCCCTCCTCTATTATTCTTAATAACATCCTCACTGCTGATTCTCCCATCTCCAGCATCGGCTGACGAATAGTAGTTAACGGGGGGTAGACAAAAGATGCTAATTCAATGTCATTAAAACCTACTACTGAAAAATCTTCTGGGACATGAAAATTCTTTTTTTGAATAGCCTGCATAGCTCCTAAAGCAAGCAGATCATTGGCAGCAAATATAGCAGTAGGTGGTTCAGCTAATTTTAAAAATCTCTTCATCACCTGGTAACCGCCTTTTATTTTAAAATCACCTTCTCCTACCAATTCACCCCGGTATTCAATTTCATATTTTTTTAAAGCTAATTTATAGCCTTTTAATCTATTAAGCGCTGACCTGGTCTTAAGAGGACCAGTGATATGGGCAATTCGGCGATGACCCAGCTTAATCAAATATTCGCTAGCCATCATTCCACCTTCTACATCATCAACGATTATACAATTCTTATCCAACCCTTCGATATTCCGGGAAACTAATATATAGGGAAATTTTTCCCTCTCTAATTCTAATATACTTTTGTCATTGACATGGGCCGTCCCTAAAATTAAACCATCTACTCTCTTTCCCCTTAATATTTGCAGATAGGTCCTTTCTTTTTTTAGCTTATCATCGGTATTGCACAATATGACATTAAAATTATTCTTGTTTGCTGCGTCCTCCACTCCTCGGGCTATCTCCGCGAAAAATGGATTGGTAATATCAGGAATCAATATCCCCAAGGTATATGTTCTTTTGGTCTTTAGTCCCCGGGCAATTGCATTGGGAGTATATCCCAATTTTTTAATGATTAGGATAACCTTCTCTTTGGTTTTATCACTAATCCGAGAATCATTATTTATTACCCGGGATACTGTAGAGGGATGAACCCCTGCTAATTCTGCCACATCCTTAATCGTAGTATTCATAATTTATCTTTATTCTTTCCTTTCTTTTCCCCGATTTTTTACTTGCTTATTTTTACAAAACTCCCCTTAATTAGAGATTCTTTAGCAGCATATCCCATCTGGACAGAGATTTTACCATCCAATCCGCCTACCGGCGGTTCTGTATCATCCTGAATACATTTAATAAATTCTTTCATTTCAGCCAAGTATGCTTCCTGATATCGCTCTGTAAAGAAATAAAGAGGTTTATCAGTCTTGGTATCTTCTGCTCCATTAACAATTACTTCTGTTGGTGTTGGATTCCCTACCATGACGCAGCCTTCTGAACCAAATATTTCTATCCGCTGGTCATAGCCGTATACTGCCTTTCGACTGTTATCGATAGTTCCCCAGGCACCATTTTCATACTTCAGAGTGACTATTGCTGTATCAATATCCCCTGCCTCTCCAATAGCCGGGTCAACCAAGCAGCTGCCCACCGCCATTAACTCCACTACTTCTTGATCTAAAAGATAGCGGGCCATATCAAAATCGTGAATCATCATATCCAAAAAAATACCCCCCGATACTTTAATGTAACTAATGGGCGGGGGTTCTGGGTCTCTACTGGTTATTCGTACAAGATGAGGAGTACCAATTGTACCCTTTACAATCAGGTCTTTTGCTTTTTTAAAGCTGGGATCAAATCGGCGATTAAATCCCACCTGTAGTTTTACTCCCCCTTTCTTAACTGCAACTAAAGCCTGGTCAATTTTTTCTACATCCAAAGCAATAGGCTTTTCGCAAAAGATATGCTTCCCTGCTTGAGCTGCCTCAGAAATTATTTGAGCATGCGTATCAGTAGATGAACAGATTACTACTGCATCAATATCGTCATTTTCTAATAAAACTCGATAATCTTTCTCAGCAATAGGTATCTCTAATTGAGAGGCTGTTTCCCTGGCACTTTCTTCAAATATATCAGCAACTGCTAACACTTTTGTCCCAGGAACCTGATATTTTAAATTGCGAACATGTAATCTTCCAATTCTACCAACACCAATTACACCTATATTAACTTTTTCCATAATCTACACTTCCTTTCTTTAATTTTTTAAAATAAAAATTATCTCTCTCGAGTTACAATAATATCTTCAGGTGATAGATAAAAAGTCACTTCTTCTCCAACTTTAAAGTTGTATTTAGCATCGCTATTGGTTCGAACTTCCCAATTACCCACTTTAATTTTATAATCAATAATGTTTCCTAAATAAGAAGATTGAATAATCTTTCCTTTAAAAATATTTACCGTATTTTTATCGCTTTTATTCTCATCTTGAATAAATTTAATTACATTCATCCTCATAGCAACCGAAACCTTTTGTCCTATATCAAAACTATTGTTAAACCCATGAATAACAAGGCTATCATCGGTTTTTACAATAACCTTTTTCTTCTCTTCAGTAAATGAATCAATTCTGCCATTAATAAAACTGGTAACGGCAATAAACCCTGCCACAAATTTATTTTTTGGATTCGAGTAAATTTCCTTCGGTGTACCAAATTGAATCATTTTACCTTGATCGAGAATTAAAATCTTGTCAGAAATTACTAATGCTTCTGCCTGGTCATGAGTTACATAAATCGCAGTTATTCCAAGTTTTTTCTGTAATTCAATAAATTCAAAGCGCATTTCTTCCCTTAATTGTGCATCTAAATTACTAAGTGGTTCATCAAGCAGCATTATCCCCGGTTCAAATACCAGTGCCCGCGCCATAGCAATACGCTGCTGCTGCCCGCCGCTCATTTGCCGGGGATACCTATTTTCGTAACCTTCCAATTGTACCATGCCCAATACTTTCTTTATTTTTTTAGTTATTTCATCTTTGGATATTTTTCTAATTTGCAAACCAAAAGCTAAATTTCCATAAACAGTCATATGCGGCCAAAGCGCATAATTTTGAAAAACCATTCCGATACCCCTCTTTTCAGGAGGAATAGAGGTGATTTTTCTATCATCTAAGTATATCTCTCCTCTGTCAGGATTCTCAAAACCGGCAATACATCGAAGCATAGTCGTTTTACCACATCCGCTGGGACCTAAAAGGCTTAAAACTCTACCCTCTGTTGCCTCAAAACTAACCTCTTGAACCGCCTTTACCTTTCCGAAATTTTTACTTAAATTTTTTACTTTAAGAATTGCCATAAAAATAATTTACCTCCAAGCAATATCTGGTTATTTTAAAACTTTAATTTATCCTCCCATTCCTCCTAAATGTTCAGCTTTAAGGAATTTTTGAATTACTATCATAAAAAGAATTGAAGGAATTAATAACAATATAGCGATTACCGATGCAAACTGAATATTAGAACCGCTTGCTGAATAGAGGGTCATGGGAAGAGTTGTTACAAAAGGCAGCCCTACCCAGAATGTACCGGTAAATTCATCCATTGAAGTAAGGAATACAAATACCGCACTGGCTATAAGCCCAGGAGTTGAAATGGGTAAAGTTACTTTAAAAAATGCCTTCAATCTTGTAGCACCAACGCTTCGAGCAGCTTCTTCTAACTCCGGAGGGATTGCACTAAAAGTACTTGCAGTAATCCAAACCGCAAAGACCAACCCCACCACTATATGAACAAAAATTACTCCTAACACTGTCCCGGTTAATCCTATTTTATTAAACATCAACATTAAATTAAGAAATACCGGCTGTTGAGGAAATGCCCGGGGCAATAAAAATAATATTAAAATTATACCCTTCAAAAGAGCAGGAATCTTAAGTTTTGCTAACGAATAACCTGCTGGAATGGCAATCGCCATAGTTATTATTACTACAATAATTGCGATGCCTAAACTCAACAAAAAAGCTGGTACTACGTTTACTGCACCCAGGGTTAAACTTTTAGTAATTCCTAAAGCCTGGAGCCAGTAATCAAATCCTATTTTTTGGGGAAGTGTATGGGGCCAATACCATCTTAAAGCCACAGACCAAATTCCCAGACTAAATAAGGGAGCAAAAAGAAAAAATATAAATACTGTAAAAATAATTATTTCGACAGTCTTTCTAAAAACACTCTTTTGCATTAACAACCTCCATCAATCATAAAGACCTTTTTTCATCATACTTCTTACATAATAAAGTGCTAATAAACTAACCATAATATACGAAAAAACTCCCAATGCATTTGCCACTCCATAATCGCCAAAATAATTTACACGATGAGCAATGTCTACAGTTATAGTAACCGGGGACTTCCCTCCGATAAGCATATAGGGAAAACTAAAACATCCAACCAGAGAACAAAAAACTAAAGTTACCGCAATAAGAATGGTAGGTTTATTCATAGGAATGAGAATCTTGGTAATAATCTGAGGTAATTTTGCTCCTACGCTTCTTGCCGCTTCGATATAAGAATTGTCGATCATCTGAAAGCCACCTAAAATTATTAGTATCATAAACGGTGCTTGTTTCCATACAAAACCGAAAGTTAGGCCAGCCCAATTAAAAAGTTGCAAAGGATTTTCAATATTAATTAGATTTAACTTTGCTAAAAAAAGATTCAGTGTTCCATGGGGAGCTAAGAAACTTCTCATCATCTGGGCAATTACTACAAAAGGAAGAAAAATTGGTAATCTATATAAAATTCCAATACTGTTAGCTAACCATCCTGTAGATAACCTTAAATATACTGCAACAAGAATACTCAAAACTGTAGCAATAAAAGTACTAAGTACAGTTACTCCTAAAGTAAATAAAATATCATACCGATATAAACGAAGTGTTTTCTCATAATTTGCTAAACTTAAAACCCCTTCTTTACTGATAAAGCTCTTCCAAAATGAAGCAAGGAAAGGGTATAAATATAATAATAAAATTACCATTACTGCAGGAAATACCAATACATAAGGAAGAATATTAGTATAGGAGCGGGGTCTTTCGACCCCAGCCCCTATTTCACTCTTTCCAACAGCCAATTCATTTTTTAAATTGTTTCCCATTTAATTTCTCCTAAATTGGTTGTATCCTAATACTCTTCGACAGCCTCTAATATTGCATCAAAATAGTCTCCCAAGGGGAAGGCCAGACCAAATTCAGCTAACATTGCCGGGGTTACATCTTGATATATTACATCAAAGGTTTCCTTGGGAACAAAATCCTTAATGTAACTTCCGTCAATCCCCGGATACCAGTTAAATCTCTTCACAATTTCCTCTGCCTGTACAGCTGGCGAAGTAACAAATGCAACAAAATTTTTCGCTTCTTCAGGGTTAGGTGAATTTTTAGGAATTACAAAATACATTGGTTGTCCTGGCATACCTGGTTCAGGAAGAAGAATACGGGTTGCAGGATCTAATTTGCCCTCTGCCATCCAGCTTAAGAACATATCCACCCAGACCGGTCCCATCCAAATTTCACCTCTGTTCAGTGCATCGAGAGTAGCTACATTTCCACCAGTTAAAGTAACATTTTTATTAAATTCTTTTAACTCTTTAATTGGTTCTTCCCAGGTGGCAATTTCGGCTTCATCAAAAGGCCCGGTAACTGCATACTTTTCATATTTACCTGTCTTCCAATAAATCCACCCACAGGTAAATGCTACTCCAGACATTCCACCTTTTATCCCATTGTAACCAAATTTTCCAGGATTCTCTTCGGCCCATTTAACTATTTCTTCGTACGTTGTAGGCGGGTCGGGAACATATTTTGGATTAAAAGCGACAACTGCCTGACTATGGAACATGGGCATACAATAACCTTCTACATCAACACCGAGAGTTTTTTTAGCAAATGGTGAAGTAATATATTGCCATGTATCTATGCCTTTGGCATATTCAAGTAGTAGATCTTCTTCCATTGCCCATTTCAAGAAAATCTGATGTATCATTGCTACATCTATATCGCCTTCTTTTTTATCCTTATCCGCCATGATTTTTTCAAAAATTAAACGAGAACCTGCATTTCCCGGACCAGTATGAACTGTCATCACACTAACATTAGGATACTTTTCGTTAAACTGAGGGCCTATTACATGTTGGCCAAGAGCAAGCATATTCACATCTCCGGCAGTTATATAAACCAACTTAACTTTTTCTTCAGCGCCGATATTTAAAGAAAAAATACCCAAAACCATTACAATTAGTAACAAACTTATTACCCAAGTATTTAAAATCCTCTTAAACATTAAATTTACCTCCTTTTTATAATGTAACAATATTTAAGTAGCCTTATTTCTTCACCACCTCCTCCTGGCTTTATTTTTATACTTCCTCTTTTTAAGAGAAAGAACTAACTCTATAATCATGGTATATCTATCTATGCTTTTGAATAATTGTTATTTCTTTCTTAAAAATTAATTGACTGAATCCATTGAAACAGTTTCTCATAAGTAAAACTTTTTTCTTTTACAAAAAACTCAAATCCTACAAATCCTGAATATACTTTAGAGAGTTCTTTAAGAATAAACTTATAGTCAAGTTCTCCAATCCAAGGTTCACATCTGTAAGGAACATTTGCTATATGAATATATCCTATAAATTCGTGATATTTTTGTAGAGTTTCTAAGACATTTCCCTCCATAATCTGCATATGATATATATCATAAAGTATTTTAAGATGCTCAGAATTTATTGATTGAATTAATTCAAGAGTTTTTTGGAAATTATCTAAATAATAATTTTTATGGTCTCTAAAAGTGTTTAAAGGTTCAATTACCAATTTAATATCTCTCTCTTTAGCTATCCCGGCAAGTACTTTAAGATTATCGTATAAACGGAGGAGTTTTTTTTCGCTGCTTACTGAATTAATCTTTACACTTCCATCATTTTCTAATATATCTGATAACAACATGATATGGTCACATTTTAATTTTTTTGCTGCATCTATAGAAATATTTACTTCTTGAATGACCTTTTCTTTGTCGTCCAAAGTTAAAGAAGATACTCTGTTTCCACTAAAATTTGTAATTTTTAAACCACTATTTACGATTACTTCGAAATCCTTATCTCTCCAGTCCCAAAACTCAATATAATTAAATCCCGCCTGTTTAATTCTTGTAAGTTTCTCCTCTAAATTCTCTTTGGGATATATTGAGTCTATACATAACGAATATTGCATTTCTTTTCCTTTTAATAATTAAAGTTTAAATTCCCTTATGGTCTGAAACATGGCCATAAGATTTTCAATAGGGACTTTAGATTGAATGTTATGGATAGTGTTAAATACAAAACCCCCTTCCTTTCCAAATATCTGACAACGTTCTTTGACTTCCCTTCTTACCTCGCCAGGGGTACCAAAGGGAAGTGTCTTCTGTGTATCTACTCCACCGCCCCAGAAAACTAGTTTATCTCCATATCTTTCCTTTAATATTTTTGGATCCATATCTTTGGCTGAAGTCTGAACAGGATTTAAAATATCCACTCCAACCTCTACAAAGTCATCTAAAAAGAGAGCAATAGAACCACAACTATGATAAAAAGTCTTCCATGGTGTATTCTTGTGAATCCAATCATTTATCCTCTTATGAAAAGGTTTATAAAACTCTCGATACATATCAGGTGATATAAAGGGGGCATTTTGAGTCCCAAAATCTGTTCCGCTAACCATAATTACATCTATCTTATTTCCTACTGCTTCATAAGAGAGTTTCAAGTTTTTCAGTGCTATTTCACATTGCAATTCAAAGATTCCCTTTATATAATCGGGATATTCAATATGAGCGGTAATCCATCTTACCGGATCTCTGATCCCCTTAGGATTTTTAATGGCTGGACCTGGCACCATAGAAACATCTCCAAAGCTTGCATCTATAAACTCTCCAATAATACAAAGATCTGTACTTTTGTAAAGTTCATCAGCTCTACTCTCTAAATATCTTAACGTTTCTTCAGAAAAAATTGAATACTGCTGGTTTACCCAATCCTCCGGATTTAAATTTCTCTCATCAAAAGGCTCTTGACGTACTAAAAGATCAAAATAATAACCACCTTGGGGCATCTTCGCACAAGGAGGAACTGAATTATCCCCTTGGGGATAGAGATAGACATTACCTTCATTATCCCTTTTAATAGTAAATTTCTCGGGTACCATTACTTTAGTTCCGTCAAATAATTTCCAGGGTTTCCAATTCTCATTTCTAAATCCAAATACATTGGTAGGAAGCCATAATCCTATGGTATCAATCCCTAATTTCTCTATTACCTCCATCTCAACTTCGCCAAGCATCTGAAAAGGATCGGTTATACTTACTGATTTATCCTTTAAGCCCAAGGACTGC
>Ga0209979_1002932_pt1 | contig 15591 bp, 12 predicted proteins | sample AnhtaG_FD_183114 | JGI IMG/M metagenome (GOLD analysis project Ga0209979, IMG submission 183114) | Deep subsurface microbial communities from Anholt, Denmark to uncover new lineages of life (NeLLi) - Anholt_01485 metaG (SPAdes) (version 2) | ecosystem: Environmental > Aquatic > Marine > Oceanic...
ATTTGCTGTATGGTAAGTAATGTATCAAAGTAATCTTCTTCTATATCACTTCTGATTTTTTTTAATGATTTAACTCTTTCGTCGTAATTAATCCCTTCTGCTTTTTGTAAAATTGCTAATTCATAAACGATTTTCCTTGCACAAGCAGAAGCACCAGTTAAAAAATTGCTTTTAAGGCAACCTTCAGCTTCAGTAATTAATTCCCGTAATATTTTGGGGATTCGTTTATCAAGTGAAAAGAAAGAAGTTGGAACGGAATAAAAAAATTTATTGTCTAGCTCATCGCCACTATCTATTCTAAATCTTAATTTTCTCTGAGCCGAATCTATTACAGTGAGGGGTATTTTTTCAAAAGAAAGGTGCATTGATTTTTTCCCGCAAGATTCGCAAACAGTAAAATAAGTATAGCACTTTTTTCCTGGAGTCCAATCAAATTCATTATGTACATTACTTAAAAAATACGATACATTTCTGCGATTACAAAAAGGGCAATTATATACATATTCATCTATAAAATATTTACTATCTAAATGAGAATCATCCATAATCAAACTCCTTTTCCATTTCATATAAAATAATAAATTAGTTTTTTGAAGTATTTTGATAAAAATAATTGTAGAAAATAGGGACAACACATCCTATTTTTTCTATAGTTTAGCTTTCTATTTTACGAGGTCTTCCTTAAGGACGTTTATCTATAATAATATCTAAAACCTCCACCATCCGGTTAAGAAACTCCTCAGATACTATAGGTTTTCCGTTAAAAGCTACCGAATTATTGACTTGGCACACCTTCCCTATTTATCTAATTTAAAAGTAAAATATTAATTGTCTAAGAAAATAGGTGTCTGCCCTCTTATTATTCCTATAACAGAAAGTTATTCTTTTTCACTATCTAAATTTATTTTAAAAACTCTGCGTTAAAATTAATTATTCCACTTATCATATTTTTCACACTTGTATCAGAAAATTCATCTATTTTCATATGGGCAGCACTATTGCCAATTCCGACCCAAGCTGTAACTTGTTTTTGCACGTTTTTATTATAAATTCCTGCTTTTGCGAGTTCAGCATTCATCCAATCTAATTTAGGTTTGTCTGATAAAACAATTTGTGCTTTTTTACATAGAGTTCTAAGGCTATCTTCCAATACTCCTCTCATTAATACAGCGGCAGGTAATTTATAACCCTCATTTAAAAGATATTCTGCTTGCTCGATAAAATCGGTAAATACTTCCGCTGTAATCATAGCTTTAGTATCTTCTAATAAACCTGATTTAAAATCTTCATAGGCTGACTCCAAAACACCTAGACATCCTGGCATATAGTATGAATTACCTTTACTTAGTTTATATATATCTTCAATTTGTTTATAGTGAATTCCTTGCTCGCTACAGGCTTTCCCTATTAAGTTTTTCGCTGAAGAATACCACTTATTGTATTCTAAATCAGAAGGATGAGAACCCCTAACTCCATTACTCCAACCATATTTCTTAAGAATAGCGTCTCCTTCATTAATTAATCTCTGAAAATAACCTTCTAATTTATCTTTTAAATTCATTTATACCCTCCATATTTTTAAAACATGAATTATCTATTCAGAACAAATATTTATTATTAATACAAAAAAATATTGTATTATAGGTCGGTTGAGGAATTTTGAATTTGTGCAAGAATTTTTCGTCCTTTTGGTGTCAGTTTAATCCATCCAAATTCATCCCAATCCTCAGGCTCTCCAGGAAAACCATGATTTCTCATTTCACTGTGGTATTCAGCAAGACCCAAATCAAAGATTATTTCATATTGTTTCTCGGAGTAACCTCTTTCAGCTAATCCTTCAAACATCCCATCAAAAGCTTCGTATGGGAAAACTTGAGAAGATAGAAAGGAAAGTAAATCAGATAGTTCTTTTTCATTTTTAAATATACCCTGCTTAATCAAGCCCTTAACTTCCCCTATTTCTGCAAAACTTACATATGATGCATCAATAAGGTCTAAAAGCTCACTTGCTAATACCATAATCCTGATACAAATTATTTTATTAACCTTATCTCCTTCCTTATGAGCTAAATAATTTCTATAATAAGAAGATGCACTTTTAAATAATTCTTTTGCTTCCTTCTGGAGTTTATCCCCTAAAGGAATCTTTAATTTAATACTTTTTCCTGATCCAAGAATTTTCTCATATAATCTTACACCAAATAATTTTTCCTCATCTTCAATTCCAGCTTTCTCCTTAAATGCAAGCTCTACTTGTTTCATCGCTGCCATAGCCGCTTGAGGAAAATGTCTATCCTTATAAAGAGATTTACATTTATCTTTTATCCTTGGATGTAACAAATCATTTAAGTCGATTTTTATAATTATCTCCTACCTTCTTCTTTGCTCATTTATATATTAAATTCTCTCAAGCCTATTTGTTTAGTTCCATATAATAATTCATGTTGATCTAACGCAAAATTGTCGGTCATACCTGAAATATAATCACATACTGTTCTTAATAAAGCACATTTATACTTATTATTATCATAATATTTAGCATGATCTATTTTTAATTCTTCTCTTAAATTGCCAACCAAAACAGGGAGAGGAGGCATTTTTAGCTTTTTATTAATATATCTTTTCAAAATGCTTTCTTTATAATTTCTATAAAAACTTCTAATTGTTTTATCAGGTAATTGTTGAGGATTGGATGAATAAGCTTTGAATAGTCTTTTAATAATATAGTTTGATTTTCCGTCCATGCTCTGAGCTTTAAAAGAATTTAATATTCTATTTTTTAAATATTTTTTAAAGTTCTTTTCTTGTTCACCAAAATTTTTATTATAGTTAACTATCTTAAAGATACCTTCTTTGTTATTATATATTTTTAATTTATTATCATAAAAATCTTTCTCAGTTTTAATATTATGCTTATCTATAAGCTGATCAAAATTTTCTTTTGTATTTATAATTAGATTCATTGCTAAAAAATCTACTATTAATCTTGATAAAGGAGGAAGATAATATTCACTATCTATATTTTTTTCTAATTTTTTTACTAAATTTTTATATTTTTTTTCTTTTTTATATAACTGTGTTTCACTAAAATATTCTTTAAATTTATTAATTAACTCTTTTTTATCAATTAAATTAGCGATTATACCATCTTCAATATCATGGTGCCTTTGAGCTATTTCATCGGCCTGTCTAACTATTAATCCTTCAAAGGTCCAACTCTCATTATTTTTAGCGTTTATAATCTTGTTTAGAAAATCATTATGATTTTTTCTGTAAAAATAATTTTTTAAATTTTTTTTACATTGATCTGTTGAATTATTATTTAAACTGCATATATTTTTATTGTTCTTATCAGTATAAAATTTTTCACGCTCTTCCCATTCTAATTTGCTATGATTTAATATGCCCCATAGAGTATAATTAGTTAAATTTAACCCATCATATACTTCACTCTTTTTTTCTAACTGAGTTAAAACCCTTAGACTTTGCCAATTATGTTTAAATCCTTTTTCATTATCTGGTATATTATTATTAAAACCCTTTATTTCTTCATAGCCGTTCATAATAAAGTTTAAAATTCTTTCTCCTTCGTGACCAAAAGGAGTATGGCCAATATCATGACCTAGAGCTATGGCTTCAGTTAAAGGTATATCTAATCCAAAACGTGAAGCTATAGTAGTAGCAATTTGAGAAACTTCTAAAGTATGAGTTAAACGAGTTCTTATATGATCTTCATGCCCTGTAACAAATACTTGAGTTTTCCCGCTTAATCGTCTAAAAGCCTTAGAATATAATATTCTGTCTCTATCCCTTTCAAATTTACTTCTAAATTCATGTTCTTTCTCTTTTTTATAATTTCTTTTTGATTCCTCCTGATTTGCTTTAAATATTTTGTATTTACACTTATTTTCCATATTTTTATCCTTTAAAATATTTTATATAAATTTAGTTACAAATATTCAAGAAATAAAATCCAAGCAAACCAACTTCAATTCATTAATATCAAAAGGTTCGAGCGCATTCTCATCATCCTCAAAATAAGAAAGCTCTTTAATATAACCATGTAAATCTATAACCATTTTCTTCCAATTTTTATGTTGCCCGTAATTTCTCCAAATCCTTCTTATTTTTTTCAATCTTTGGGGAGTCTGGTGAAATTCTCTTAATTTTTCTAAAGTAACCTCCCATAGTTTTTGAACTTCTTTATCTTCTGGAAATTCCATTAAATAATTATCTAATTCAAATTCTACATCATGGATTAAGGAATTAATAAATCTGCTACGCCTATCTCTAAAGAAAATCTTGGTAGATGGGTCTTCCTCTTTTTGTTCTAATTGCTTATAAGTATTTTCTAAATCTTCAACTATTAACTTATTTATTTCGTAAACTTTCTGGAAAAAATCCGGAATAACTCTTCCTTCTTTTTCTTTACAAATTATAAAATCCAAAATTTCAGTTTTATTTTTTAGCATTATTTCTTCATTCAAATTATATAAATACCAAAAATGAAAATCTTCACTATATTTATAGTAATAAAATGTACCTTTTATTTTGTGTGTTTCTAAACCGCTATGCACTCCATCGGGTATTTTGCTTATCTCCTCTATTCCTTTTTTCTTTAAAAAATCTCTTAAGGGTTGGTAAAATTTTTCACCGCCGCCAAATACTTCTCTTTCTAATTCCTCAAATAAACTACGGTCTTTTTCTTTTATCCTTCTTATGGTCCCAAAAACTTTCGGATGAATAGTCTCGCCCAAAATAGTTTGATCTAAACCAATCGATGAATCTATATTTCTTATTTTCCCCTGTAAAATACTCACCAATCTCAACAAATCTTCCAGCTCTTTTTCGGGGAAAAAATTATATACATAAATTTCCTTGAAAGGTGAACCAATCCTATCAATTCTTCCAGCTCTCTGAATCATCCGGGTAGGATTCCAATGCAAATCATAGTTGATTACAAATTGCGCGGTCTGTAAATTCATCCCCTCGGATAGTACATCAGTACTTAATAAAATATCGGTCTTTTTGTTAAAAAATTCATCTATAATTTCTCCCCTTTTTGTTGAGGGAACTTTTCCCGAAATACTTTCTATATTAAATTTTTTAAATTTTAGATCTTCTTTTAAATCCTGGCTTATATATTCGAGAGTGTCTGCATAATAAGTAAAGACTACAATTTGACCTTTCTTTGCTAGTATAACATATCTTTAAACTTTATTAATTTCGCATCTTTCTCAGGAGTAATTGGAGCTACTTTCTTATAAATTTTCTTCAATAATTGTTCGTCTTTTTTAATATCATCAAATAACCCCTCTTTGTCATAATCGTCTAAATTAATATCTTCTAACTTTATCTTTATCTCTTCAAGACTTTCTTCATCCAATCCCACGACATATTTATTAAATAATTCTTTTCGCAGTAATTTCCCTTTCTCCAAATATCTTCCCAATTTTTCTAAAAATTTTATCTGGTTATCTACTGAATTTCTAAATGCCTCTACACTGCTTTCTAATCTCTTTAAAAGGATCGTTTTAAATATCCCTTCTAAGGCAATCATCCTACCCTTAAGCATTTCTTCTTCTGTGGACAATTTCTCCACTTTTTTATATTCTAAAATCCTATAATAAGCCATAGTCAATTCCTCAGTAATAATATGAGAGATATCTTTATACATTCCCTGGTAAGTTTTCTCTAATTCATAATCTACATTTTCTAAAACCCTATCAGGAAAGTTTATAAGACTTCCATTAATCTCAGCGTCAGGATAGTTATCTTTGATAAAATTCCTAGTACGTCTAATTGATATTTCATTTAAAAGATCATTTAATAAAGCTGGGTCTTGCCTTTTTTCCACATTTTTAAAATACTCAAAAATTCCGGTTATCCCCTGTTTTAAAAATGCCTTTTGGTCTGAATACAACATCAACATTATCTGCCAGTACAAATCCCATAGAGTATTATTGATGGGGGTAGCAGTTAGGAATAAAACATAGGGCTTCTTCTGATTTTCTTTTCTAATTTCCTCTAACAAATTAAATAGATTTTCCCACCTATTAGATAAAGGATTTCTGAAATTATGACTTTCATCTACCACTACCAGCGAAACTTCTTTTAAACTTCCTCCACAAACTTTGGTTGCCTTTTTCTTAAAATCATCCATAGCCAAAGCCTCTTGGGACAAAATATTTTCAGATAATCTTAAGTCTTTTATCTCTTTGGTCCACATTCCTCTAATTTGAGCAGGACATACAATTAAGAAATTTCTCCTTTTATAAAATCCGAATTCTTCGATAACTTTTTTGGCAATCCAGGTTTTCCCCAAACCTACCGAATCGGCCACTAAGACAGCACTGTATTTTTTCAATCTTGAAAAAACTCTTCTTACTGCATCTTCCTGAAACTCTGCTAAATTCACTCTGGTTTTTATATACCCTTCTTTTAGCTTCTCTTCATCCTCATCAAATTTCAAATCTTCTTTTTGTAATTCATATAAAGTTTTAATAAAAATCTGATAAGGTGAATATTCTTTACTGCCAAAACGAGATTCTTCTAATATCTTGGTAAGGTCTTCCTTAAAATCAGAAGCTTGGTCCCAAAATTTATCAAACCATCTCTTTCTTATATATTCAGCCTCTGCCTCTAAAGACACTATGTTTAATTCGGTATTGGAAGTTAAGCCAGCCCGGGTAAAATTTGAAGAACCTACTACCACCAAATTATCGAAGATATAAGCTTTGCCGTGCAAAAAATCTTTGGTATAAATACGAATCTCTACATTCTTTTTCTTTAAAAAATTTATTAAATCTCTCACTAATTCGTTCTGGCTTTTTTCTAAACCAAAACCCTCTACCTCTTCTTTTATATCATTCAGAAGTCTCTCTCCTAAAGTAATCTTTTCGTTTAACTCAGGGGTTTTTCCTAAAAGAAGTCTGAAATATTTTAAACCTTTTATTTCTTCTTTTATCAGTTCATAGGCCTTGATATTAAAAAAGGCGGTGGCAATATCTAAATTTGTATCTTTAGAGGATTTTAAAACTTCTGACAAGAAACTCGCTAAAGTCATTTTAGAATTATCGATAACTTTTTGGGGGATATACATTGAAGACATTATTTCTTTTTCACACTCCTTGCTTTATCTAATCTATTTTTAACTAACTCAGCAGTAGCCCAATAAACTTCTTTCCTTTCTTCTTCGGTTAATCCTAAAGCATCAAAGACGATATCATCGAGGGCTTTACGGTCAGGAAGAGGATTGGGTTCCTGATCTCTAATGGGTTTTGTAGGATCAAATCTAAGTTCTTGAAAAATTGAATAAGTAATACGTTCATCTAAATTATTTTTAACATCTTTAATATTTGTATTTAATATTAAAATATCTTTCCAAACATTAACATCGATATCCGCTATTGCTTGTGCTCCCGTTAATTGTCTGCTTAATATTTCTAAAAATAGTCTACAAACTATAGAATTTAATAAGAAAACAATTTTATTGTAATTTATTTCTGTTTTAGGTATCACTCCGTAAAGAAGTTTATTTTCTAAAAAATTATTTGGATTTAAGCAAGTTATATACCGTTCACCAATTTTTTCTGTAACGATAATTGGCGCTCCAATTTTCTCGCCTAAATTCCACCAATATTTTCTATTTGCACAAGTCGGTCTTTTAGAATATCCTTGCGTCTCTCCCCATTTAATATAATCTAATAATTTTGACCTATTTAATTCATTTTTCGATTTACAGCATACAATAACTTTATATTTTAAATTTTTTAATTCAACTATAATCGATTTACATTCTCGAGAGGTTTTTATAATTGGCTTTAAAAATTCTTTTTCGATTAACCAATAAGAATCATCTTTCTTATTATAAATAATCCTCAATCCCGCTTCTTTTATCTCTTTAACATTACTAAAATCTCCTATGTTTTTAATCTTCGATTTAATTTGTGAACTCTGTATTTTATCCGTTACATCTTCAATATAAAAGAATTCATTAGTGCCAGTAGTAAAACCACGACGCACCTCAGCAATATCTCCCAATCTTACTAATTTACCCTTTCCTTTTTCCAATATTGTAAAGTAAATATCAGGTGCTCTTAAATATTTTCCGCCCCATTTTGAGCCAATATATTTTTCAGATAATTGATTATCAAATATTTCATTTTTCTTAATTTCTAACCCTTTTTTTAATAAATCTCTCTGTTTTATACCATACACCCTAAATTGATCTGTTTTTAAAATATTCCCGAATAAGCTCTGAGTATCAGGAAGAAAATTATTAATTGCTATTAAATTCTGGGAAGAAACAACTTCTTCATATGGTTTTTTAAGCATAATAAATTTAGTAATATTATCTAAACAGGTAGGATTGGGGTTTTTGTAATTCTCAATTAATGGAGCTTTTAAAAATACTATTACTGTATTTATGGAAGCGTGAGCGAAACTTCTTTTAACTTGATTATCATATATAGCCTTTATTGGCACAAACTTAACTAAAAATTCTTGTAAAATTCTTCCATACTCTACGTCGAGCCAGGAATTAGAGGTAATAAAACAGAAAGTTCCTTTTGGGTTTAAAAGGCTTAACCCTTGGAAATAAAAATAAATGTAGTAATCACAATTTCTATCAAATTTTTTAATAAAAGGATACTTTATTTTTATATTCTCAATAAGATCGTCTTTATATTTTTGTATTTCGTTTTTGGTTGTTTCATTTTTGGGTTTAAATGGAGGAGATATCCCTCTAGTTCTTATATAAGGTGGATTCCCAATAACTATATCAAAGCCCCCTTTTTCTTCAAATACATCTACAAAATCAATTCCCCAGATAACAAACTGTTTCCCTTTACTCTTTAATTCATCTTTTATTTTTTCCAGACTTTCTTTTTTCTCCTTAAGTAATTTTATTTTAAATTTTATATTTTCCCATTCTCTTTCTTTTTTCTCAATAACCTCTTCATTGTCTCGAAAAAGAATCGGTTGATATATTTGTATTGTTAATTTATGAACCTCTATGTCTAAATTTATTATCTCTTCTAATAAAATATTCTGAAAAATTTTTATTTCTTCTTTTTGTATCGCTTCATAATTACCAAATTTACGAGAAGGGTCATTGTTATAAAATCTTCGTTCTTCTTCTCTTAGATATTTAAGTTTCCTTTTTATTTTTTCTGAAATGGTTAAATCTTTTAAATCTACACTTATTCCCCCTATCTTTTGAACTAGACTATCGCCCACCCGCAACCTTAAGTTAAAATTGGGTAAAAGCGGTTCTTTTCTTCTTTCCTCCGGTAGGTCTGCTTCCACAATCATAGAAAGCCAGAGTCTTAATTCGGCACAATGCAAGGCCCACTTCATTACATCTACCCCAAAAAAGTTCTTGCCAATAATATCTTTTTTAATATCAAAATCTTTTCTTTCTCTGCCTAGATGTCGCTCTATTACTTGTGTTAATTCTACAAATACTTTTAAACATCCTAATAAAAAGGCTCCACTGCCACAAGCTGGGTCAACTATTTTCACGTCTTCTATAAGAAATTCTAAATTTTCCCATAAATTGTGTTTGCTAATATATTCTATGGCTTCTTTTTTATCTTCATCAAAAACAAACTTGTAAATAAGGTCTTTAGGTATTTTTTGTAAATGGTTGGCAAAATATTCTACTAAAGATCTTCTAACCATAAAGTCGACTTCACTAACTGGAGTATAAAAAACTCCCAAATCATTTCTTTCGTAGATTTCCTCAGCAATATTTGCAAAAGATTCATACAAATAACCAAGCATTTGGGGGTCAACTGCAACTTCTATATCTAAAGGTAAATCTTCTTTTATAGTAAAATTATATTTATCTAAAAAAGCAAAAATTTTGTTAAATGTAGAATCGGGAATATTTACACCGACTTTATCAAAATCTTCTTCATTAAATAAGCCGCCATTAAGATAGGGAAACATTATTAAATTATTTTTTAAGTCAGCAGGAATATATCTGGCAGTGCCTAAGCTAGGAAAAGATTTATTAAAAACTTCGAAGAATAATATCTTTAACCAATTCTCATAAAAAGAATCTTTGGGTGAGCTTCCTTTATTTCTTTCTATCTTATATTCTGTATAAAAATTACTTATGAATTTCTTATCGGAAGCTAACCATTCCTTTTTTGCAATGAAGTAGAGAAAAATAAGTCGGTTTAAGGTCTGCTGGGCAAATTCGTGAGCTAATTTTACATCTTTTATCTGATTAAAAACCAAAGTTCTTAACTCAAAAAATACTTTTTCGAAATCTTTAAAAAATTGGTCATTTACTCTCTCCTTGTTAAAGGCCTTCTGCCAGCAATTTCTCCAGATATCCCGGTAAGTTTTTTCTTGCGTAATATTTAAGGTCAAAATAACTTCTAAATCAGTACGATAAATTTGTTTGGTATCTACAATTAAAGTGGATAGATAGTTTTAATTTTCTTTTTCCCTCATGCTTTTCATATTGAGGTAGAGTAAAAAAATAAGTTTGCCAATTATCTGTACAGATAAGAAGAATCCTGATATAACTATCTAAAAGAGATTTAGAGACGGCCTTTAAGAAGGGCCGGGAAATATCTTTAGTTTCAATAGCAAAACAGAATAAATGTTTTTCGATGTTGAATACAGAATACACATTTTCTATATTAGAGAGAATATCTTTTGGAAGGTTAAAATCAGTTTTATTTCTTTTGTAGGATTTGTCAAAAAGATGCTCTTTATATCCTAAAAATTCAAAAAGCTCAAAAATAGAATCAATGTCTTTTAGATTTTTTACTTTTTCTTCTGTGGTAACTAAACTCATTAGTATTACTCCTTATAAAAATATATTTTACATAAAACAAATAAAATATTTGGATGCCCTATAAAATAATACTTTATTTACTTAAATATGTCTTTTTTTGACAAGGTTATTTTTTATTCAACAGCAATTATTATCCTCTTTTCCTTCCATTCCTCCCATTCGAGGTTGGTTATTTCTGGTAGCTGGGTCAGGTCTTTTGGTTCTTTGAATCCTCCGAGCTCTTCTCTTAAGGCAATTATCTTTTGGGCGAGAAGTTCGTTTATTTGTAATATTTTTATAAGTTCATCTTGGGATGCAGTGTTGATATTTATAGTTTGAACTTCCCGTTTTGGGGAAGTGGTAGACATGGATAGAAAATCCACTTTTGCTATCTGATATAACTGTCGGGTTCTTTCAAGGCTGTATTTATTGGTCCATAAGTTTACAAATTGATTCTGAAATATTTCAATTATTTCCGGCTCGTCTATGACCATTAAATTTTCGTCATTTCGGTTGTTAGCGGAAAAGGTCCAGTTATAAGAACCGGTGAGTAGTATGCGATTATCTATAATAGCAAATTTGTTATGCATTATATATCTGTTTGAACTGACTCTTGTTTTGATTCCCTTTTGCACCAGGAAACGTGATTGGCTGTATTGGTAATCAATCTGTTCTTTATCCAGATAGAGCCTTACCTTTACGCCTCGCTCTTGGGCTTTTACGAGAGGAAGGGCGATTTCTTTATCGGTAAAAATATACATGGCTATATTAATAAAGGCTTCGGCCTGGTTGATGTTTTTGATGATTTCCTTTTGAGGATTATCGTAAAGGGAGAAGTAGACTTCGGTTTTGGCAAGGGTGGAAATAGATATAGTTATGGAAAGGACAATGATTAAAAAAGCAAGAATACTAAACTTAGTATTCCTTTTTAAATAGTGCATTTTTAATGTGCTCTTTTCGATTTATTTTAATAATTTGTGAAAAATGTGCTGGTATTAAAAAAAATCAGAAATACAAAAATACATTAATTGCGAAAGAACGAAAGAATATTTCATCCTCCATTATTATAGGTAATATAAGATTGAAATACAACACTCTTTTATATATTCGACAAAGGGTTGGAAAAGTCCTTCTTTTTTGGAAGAAAAGTTTTTTACAAGATGCGAGTTACAAGGTACAAGTTGCAAGTTTTTAGAAAAGAGGAGGAAAGTTGGGATTGCCGCGTCGCTTCGCAATGACAAGAAAAGATATTAGCCAGACCCATAACTTACATTCCCCTTATTTAATATTTACCCCATAATCGGTTTCAAGTATAAAGTAGCTTCTCTCTTCCCGGAAGTCGCATTTATTCATATCACGGAAAAAGAACTTAAAGGTTCCATGACCTGTATCTTCAAAACCACAGTAGGGATTGCCACAGATGTTAAAATCTCCTTTATCATTTCTGAGCCATTGACAAGTTTTGCAACACATCTCGTTGATATTTCCTTTTAAAACTTTGCTTATACCCAGAGCGTCAGATTCTTTTATTATCCACTCTACTATGATGTCATCACATTTCTGTGCATTAATAATATCTTTTATGTGGTCTCTTATGTGATGTAGTGCGATTTCACAAGCCATCTTATAACTTCCTATAACTTTAATCTTCGATCCATTTACATAAAGTTTAACTGTTTCCCCTTGATAATATCCTTCTTTCCCTTGGATCGCCCTTTGGATAATTGGAGTTGGATTAGAAATAATATTTTTCTCAAATGCTTCCCACTTTTCCTCTTCTTCCTTCCTTAATAAATTTTCCACACCGGCGTTGTGAAGTTCTGCTATGTTTTTAGCCATTAATTTAATTCGTTCTTTTTCACTCAAGTTTGCATCGACTGTTTTAATTTCTCCAGTTACAGTATTTTTTACTGTTCCCGTTGCGAAATTTGCAAGTGTTATTAATTTTTTCATTTTCTAAATACCTCCTTAATTTTTTACTCTATTTAGTTTTTTTAATATCTCTGACTTGTCGGTCTTTTCCCAGGTAAAATCTTCATCTTCCCGTCCGAAATGTCCGTAGGCCGCAGTCTTTTTATAAATAGGTCTTCTTAGCTTTAGATGTTTAATTATTTCCCCGGGACGTAAATCAAAATTCTTTTTGATTAGGGTTACTATCTTTGAATGGGGAATTTTCTCGGTTCCAAAAGTGTCCAACATAATGGATACGGGACGGGCTACCCCTATGGCATAGGCAATTTGTATCTCGCATTTATCCGCCAGTCCGGCAGCTACAATATTTTTAGCCACATAGCGGGCGGCATAGCTGCCTGACCTATCTACTTTGGTAGCATCTTTTCCGGAAAAACATCCCCCGCCATGCCTTCCTATTCCTCCATAGGTATCTACAATTATCTTTCTTCCATTAAGCCCCACATCTGCTCGGGGGCCGCCTTCCACGAACCTCCCGGTGGTATTAATAAAATACTTGGTATCATCATCAAGATATTTATCAGGTATCACATAGTCAATTACTTTTTCTCTGATATCTTTTCGTAAAGTGTCATTGGAAACATCCGGGCTGTGCTGGGCGGCGATTATTACTGCAGTAACTTTTTTAGGAATTCCTTTTTCGTATTCGACTGTAACTTGAGATTTTCCATCAGGCCAAAGATAGGGAAGTATCTTTTCTTTTCTTAGGCGGGTTAGGCGATAAACTAATTTGTGAGCCAACATTATCGGGAGGGGCATCAGCTCTGGTGTCTCATTGCAGGCATAGCCGAACATCATCCCCTGGTCACCTGCTCCGGTAAGGGAAGCATTTTCTTCTCCTGTCCTTGCTTCTAAAGATTTATCTATTCCTATTGATATGTCTTTGGCCTGTCCGTTAATAAAGACCGAAATTGTGCAGCTGTGATTAAGCCCGTAACAGCTTTCGGTATATCCTATATCTTTAATGGTCTGACGCACTATTTTAGGGATATCGGGATGATAGGATGATTTTATCTGCCCGGCAACGGTAATATTTTCAGCACTCACCAGGGCTTCTATTCCTACTCTTCCGCTGGGGTCTTTCTCTAAGACTGAATCCAGGATTGCGTCGGTTATCTGGTCGGCAATTTTGTCCGGGTGTCCCTCGGTAACTGATTCTGAAGTGAATAAGTATTTGTTATTCATATTAAATTCCTCCTTTATTTTTTTGTTTTTTAACCCAATAATAAAAAAACCTCTTCATAACCGAAGAGGTAATTTTCGTATCTCATCTCTCGGAAATGAATTTTCATTCCGCGGAAATTGGCACCAACATAATGTCTTTGGTTATGACATTACAGGTTGCCGGGCTTCATAGGGTCCGTCCCTCCACCACTCTGGATAAGAGTTCAATATTCTGTTTTTTTTAAATTAACATAATTAAGGCAAATGGTCAGATCTTGTTAATCCAACCTTCAAAAAGAAACTTAGCCAATACTGGAAACATGATTTTAAGTGCCTTTTTATTATTTGCGTTATAATCATCATTCATACCTTCGTCAGCATTATCTGTTATCACCCGCAAAGAAAAACTTTTTATTCCATTTAGCTGTACTGTTTTTAAGACTGAAGAAGTTTCCCAATTGCATGCTATTGCATTTAATTTTTCGTGTAGTTTTTGCCGGAGTTCTTTATTGTCTACATCTCTTTCCCCGCTGGCAATATTGCCAATTTTTATTGTAGCCTTCATAGTTTCCTTAGCCAAATTTGAAAATTCTTTCAGTACTTCCTTGGAAGAAACTTTATTTAGCACTGTACTTGTCTTTAAATCATCTGTCATTTTAGTTAAATCATCATCCGGGCAGACATCATACTCAAATGAATGCTCAGCACAGACAATATCATTAATGCTTAACTTTTCGGATAAAGACCCGGAAGCACCGACATCAAATATAAAATCAGGTTCAAACTTGTCAATAATCAATTGACTTGCTGAAGCGCAGCATATTTTCCCTGCACCTGCTTGTACAACTATTACTTCTACATCTTTTTCTTTTCTTGATGAAATTATCCTGCCTGCCAATTCAGTTTCATCATTTAACTTCAATATTTTTTTGCAGCTTTTATATTCGCTAGAGCAAGGACATATAATGCCAATTTTAACTAATGAATTGATCATGAAATTTTCTCTCCTCAGATTTATTTTTTAATTTTTTCTATATTCAGTTTTTAATCCAAAAACAAAAAACCTCTTCAAAACCGAAGAGGTAATTTTCATGTCTCATCTCTCGGAATTGAATTTTCATTCCGCGGAAATTGGCACCAACATAATGTCTTTGGTTGTGACATTACAGGTTGCCGGGCTTCATAGGGTCCGTCCCTCCACCACTCGGGATAAGAGCTAAATATTCTGTTGTCTAGATTGAAGATAACACAATTAAGGCAAATTGTCAAATTTTGCTTGCAGGGAAATGGGATGTATCACTATTTACTTATAAACAGTTGTTAAAAAGGCGTTTGTTCTGATACCTCCTTTACTCAAACCCTTGTAAAATAAGGCTTTCCGCCCACATCGAAAATAAGCCATTTTAAGCTATTTTAAGCGCCTATTTTAAAAATATAAACAATCACCTTGCCCCACCTCAAGAAACGCAGCTACGACAATAAAACTCTGAAAGCCTTATTTTGCAAGGGTTTCAGCCTGCTAAAAATAGCGTTTTTAGCCCTTTTTGCCTTATTTTCTCCATATTTTAGAAGCGCTATCAACATCCCATATAACAAAAAAACGCAGAAACCCTTATGAATTCTACCTTTTATAGCCTTACTATTTTTTTCTATAAAAACTG
>Ga0209979_1002933_pt1 | contig 15591 bp, 15 predicted proteins | sample AnhtaG_FD_183114 | JGI IMG/M metagenome (GOLD analysis project Ga0209979, IMG submission 183114) | Deep subsurface microbial communities from Anholt, Denmark to uncover new lineages of life (NeLLi) - Anholt_01485 metaG (SPAdes) (version 2) | ecosystem: Environmental > Aquatic > Marine > Oceanic...
TCCCTCCAGACGAAGGGAGCGCATAATGGACCAAATAACCTACGCCAAGGAAGTGGAAGAAGCTAAGCAGGATTATTTCGACCTTAAGAATTCCATTGTTTCGGAACTTCTCAGGAAGCTCAGACAGGTGGCCGGGCTCCAGAACGAAAAAAGGAAACTCGAGGAACTCACGTTTTTTCTTGCATCCAACGTGAAATCGTTAAAACAACAGGTCAAAACCGGAGTGATAAAAGCAGCCGATCTATGGGAACTAACCGAGCGAATCATGGACACCGAGGCCAGCATCTACAATCAGTCTACCGAATTGAACGTACTTAGGCGAGAAATAGCCATCAATTTTGGAGGTGAGAAATCTGTACAGCTCCGGCAAATGCTGGAGCAGTTGAGCGTCAAGCATACGGAGGAGAAATATCTTGAATCACGGTGACGAGCCCAGCCTCCACGATTACTGGAGAATCATATGGGGGAGAAAATGGATTGTTATCCTCACTGTAGTTGTGATAACAGGCTCCGCAGTCGCATTCAGTTTTCTTCAAACTCCCATTTACGAGGCGTCCACTACCCTCTACCTCAAAGAAGCCCAAGACGGGCCGGGGCAAATCGACATGTTTGGTAGAATGTCCTTTCTATCCACTGATATTGAGATGAACACCCAGGTAGAGATCCTCCGGTCTCGCAGCGTGATGGAGGAAGTGGCCCGCAGGTTGTTCTCTCCAGTTGCGACTCAAGAGGAAAAAGCAGGCAAGACGGGTGAGTTCGCCAAACAAGATGAACTCGAGTCCCTTTCCCAGATAGTTGAACGTTTGAGGAAAAGGAGAGTGTCGGTAACTCATATCCCTGATACCCGTCTGATCACGGTGACCGCATCTTACAATGATGCGGAGATAGCTCAGCTCATCTCCAATACTCTCACCGAGGTCTTTATTGAAAGAGACGTTAGTTCCAGACGAAGGGAGAGCACCGCTGCCCTCGATTTTCTCTCCGGAGAAGCTGGCAAAACGGAAGAGAACCTGCGGCAAGCTGAGGAGAATCTCAGGGAATACAAAGAAAAGGAGGGCTTCGCCGAGCTCTCTGGGAAGGCAAAGCTAACAGTAGAACGCCTCTCGAATCTGGAAAGCGAGCATGAAAGCACCAGAATATCCCGGCAGGAGCTCAACAACCGGCTGAGTGAAATAAGAAGTCAGCTTGAGAAGGTTGATAAGGTGTGGGTTTCCTCCACCTATATTTCCGACAATCCGGTGGTCCAGATGCTGCGAAGCCGGCTAACAGACCTGGAAATTAGATATGCCCAGGTGAGCAGGGAATTTTCTTCTGATGATCCTCAGGTCACCCACCTGCGGGCCCAAATAGAGGAGACTAAGAAGGAGTTGAAAAGCAAGGTCCAGACAGTAGTGGCCGGAAAGACTGAGACCATAAACCCTATCTACACTGAGCTTTATACCAAACTGGTTAGCTACGAGGCCGAGGTAAATGCCCTCAGCGCCAAGGAGGATGGTCTGGGAAGTTTACTAGCCAAGTATGAGAATGAGGTAAACAAACTTCCCCAGCAGGAGTTGACGCTGGCCCGTCTGGAGAGAGAGAAACAGGTTAATGCCGAGCTGTACGCCATCTTAGTCAAGGCGAGAAACGAGGCCGAGATTGCGTCTGCCAGCACGATCGGCACAATCGAAGTAGTTGACCCTGCTCCGAGGCCCACCAGACCGGTTAAGCCAAAGAAAGGACAGAATGCCTTAATCGGCTCACTATCTGGCTTAATGCTGGGGGTCCTTTTTTGTTTCGTCCTAGAGCGTTCAGACAAAACCGTCAAAACCGAGGATGAGGTCAAGAAATTGCTAAATCTTCCCATTCTGGGAGTAATCCCTAGGGCTGGCGCCCAAGGTACGAGTGGTGGTCGATACTTATACCAGCCCAGCGAAAGGAAGAAACGAAAAGAGATTAAGGCTGGTGTTCTCGAAGAAAACAGGACTCCCGTAGAGCTCATCACTCGGGATCTCCCCAAGTCTCCTACATCAGAAGCCTACCGGGTTCTAGCAACTAATTTGCAGTTTGCTCAGCTAGAGAGAAAGTTGAAGACTTTGGTGGTAAGCAGTTCTATTCCTCTGGAGGGTAAGACTTCCGTAGCCATAAACCTAGCCATAACTTTAGCCTCAGCTCGTAGTAGAGTCCTTCTCGTCGACGCAGATTTGAGGTTCCCAATGATCCACAAAATTTTCAAGTTAGACATCGTTCCCGGCCTTACCGATGTCCTCACGGGCCTGGAAAGTCCCGAGTGGGTAGTACATAGCGTAGAGGGAGTGGATAATCTAAATCTTCTCACCAGCGGGTCTGTTCCTCCCAATCCCTCTGAGCTTCTCAGGTCTTCCCGGATGAAAGAGCTGATCTTAGAGATTCAAAAGGAATATGACAAAGTATTGTTTGACTGTCCTCCTCTTCTTGGTCTAGCCGACGCCACGATTTTGAGCACGAATGTGGATGGCGTCCTCCTGGTGGTAGGAGCAAATGAAGTGGACAGGCAGGCAGTCCAAAAAGCTAAGGAGACTCTTGCAAAAGTCAGAGCCCGCATTCTAGGAGTCATTTTGAACAAAGTAGAACCCGAACACTCGGGTTATGGAAAATACTATTATCACTAACTACTGCGATGAGAGCGAAGAGATTTAACAAAAGGAAGGTAATGGCCATCTTTGGAACCTACCCAGAGACCATAAAGATGACTCCAATGATACCATCGCCGATACCGTATTTATGATCTTGAACAATGAATGGTACTACTTGCTTTGGGACTCCTTGTAGCAGTAGTTTCTGTTGCCTTTGCTTGAAAGGAAGAGCCGTGGTTATCCAAAGCCAAGCAGAAGATATTGTTCACGACGCAAGGAGAAATAGGAGAAGGAGTGAAAAAAATAATAGAAGAACACGGGGTAGATGAGAAGAAGCTGGAGAAATTGGACAAAGAAACAGGGGTTTGTAGGCAGAAAGAGCAATTTTGGAATAGTCCTATAGAGTGTTTGAATAGCGTAAACCGTAGTAGTACCTATAACATTGAGGTAATGGTAGAGTGGTGTGAGGAGAAGAAGAAAAAGCCCCCGGAGGAGGGAAAAAAGGTGAATAAAGAGAGGGCAAAAAGGAGGATGTGAAGGTGTGGACGGGCAACCACAACTACAAAGAATGGACAAAGCAAGAGGTTGATATGATGGAAAACAATCAAACTCTATCGGGCGTAACAGGCAGAATGATGGAAAGATTTGATCCCACAGTAAGAAAAGAAAAACCTGAGTGGATCCTTGCCCAGGCGAATACAACCGCCACCCTTGTTTCTGCCTTAGCCTGTTTCTATCGCAAAGTTAGAATTGGCAACATTGGAGCAGGATTAAGAATACATAATGAATGGACCAACAGGTTGGTTAACTTTACAAATGATTAAAAAGGTTATGCTGACGATTATTGCCTTAATAAGTCTCGGATTAACAAAACTGATATTCAATGCGGTGGTAATTCGTCGGTTTGGTCCTGAGTTGCTAGGTAATATTGATCTAGCAATCTCAACGGCTTTCTTTTTGTCTCTGTTTGCATCAGCAGGACTAAGTCCTGCCGCGACGAAATACATTGCCCAATATGCCGGAAAGGGTGATGAAAAGAGTGCAAAACGTTCCTTCACAATCGCTCTATTTTTAAGTCTAATTGTATCCGCGATAATATCCCTTCTAATGTTCGCAAATAGCAAGCAAATAGCACAGCTTGTGGGTGGTAAACAAGTTTGGTTTGCTAAGGGGTCTCTGGTGGTCTTTTTGTATAGCTCATATCTGTTTTGTAAGAGTGCATACTTCGGTATGAATAAAGTGGAAGCCTATGTCAAAAATGAAGTATTGGCTGACTCAGTTTTCTTCTTAACATTGTTTATCTTTGTTTTCTTCAATCTTACTTCTTCATTAGTTATGCCATTCATTCTACTTTATTCCATTTTCCTTTTATGCGCGTTACATGCTCAAAGATCTTGGATTTCAATCCCATTGTGCACGAAAACCTCAGAAATAAAGAGGAGCATTAAAGAAATACTGTCTTTCTCGTCTATTGCTCTAGTGGGTAGCGTATCAAGTATGGGCGGAAGATACATCAGCACAATGCTCACGGGGACCTATGCCAGCGTAAAAGAAGTCGGTTATTATTCCGTAGCTCTATCGGCAATCTTACCTCTTTATCTTCTATCAAGGGCAGTCAGCATGGTTCTTCTCCCTTCAATGTCGCGTTACTATGGCAAAGAAGATTACGCATCTATCGGCAACACTCTAGATACTTCCACTCGATGGCTTCTTATAGTCTCCTCATTAATGTGTGGAATCGCCGTCATTTTTGGCAGATTTATGTTTAGTATAGTGAGTGGAACTGACAGTCAAGTAGGAATTTTGACCCTCCAAATTCTAATTATTAGTGCTTATATGAGTATTAATGGAGTCCCGAGTATAAACACCCTTTCAGGCACAAAGTATGTACATATTCCCAACATTGCTGCTCCCATAGCACTGGCTCTCGCTATCATTTCGTGGAGAGTGCTTATACCCAGTTATGGAATGATTGGCACGGCGCTTGGCCTTTTCGTGCTAACGGCTACGAACACATCGATATCTATGTTTTTTGCGCAGAAACTCTTTTTTCAGAAATTGTTTAGAAATCTTAAGATCGTTTTGTTTTCTGGTTGTGTATTGGTAAGCAGTCTCTTGTGTGGAGCATGTTTGTTTCGCTCCCCATCGTACTCACAGATCGCTTCGGGGCTGGTATTTACTTCAGTATTTATAGCGATTTACAAAAATGAGTTGTATACAATTGGTCAAAGAGTCTGGATAGAAATGACTACCAAGAGAGGTGAACTCGAGTTAGAAACTTCACGATAGAGGATAGGTTGGTCTCTGGAGGCGGTGCACGTATGAGGTTCAAAAAGCAAGAGTTTTTGACAAAGGCGTTTGAGAAAACTGTCCTTAGAGCATTCGGTGCATTCGTAAGAGCGGTCGTAAGATCCATAATTGCCCATATTTGTCTGTTTGTTTGGCCCAGGGCTTTAGTTATCGTGGGAGCCAAAGGACAACCCAATTGTGGGCAATAATTTTCGATGGGAGGGTTGTCCAAAGGTATGTTTAGAAGCCATGGCCAGCAGTCTTCCAATCCTAGCCACTAAGGTGGGGGGTTTAGAAGATTATCTGCGTGATGGATATGACGGCTTTTTCATCACGCGCGACCTTGGTGATGTCGTGGAGAAGGCAAATATGGTGTTATTTGATGAGAGTTTGAGAAGAAGCCTAGGAGAGAATGCAAGGAAAACGGCAGAGAAATTCGATTGGAGTAGAGTAGCTGACGAATATATAGAAGTTTGTAAGAGCTTATAGGAAAGTGATAGTCATGCCAAAAACCAAAATTCACTTTCTTGCCCCATTACTAATGTTAGTTTTTCTAGGAATTTCATACGGTATACTCATCAGTCTTCCTTCTGTTTCCCAGTTCTCTCTGATGGGATTTATAATATTCTCTATGCTGCTTATGTTCTACTCGAAAAGCCCAAAAACCATTGTGCTTGTATTTGGGATTTTTCTGTTGTTTGAGCCTTTGATTTCTCTGAACTTAGAAAACATTAATTCTACAGTAGCGCTGGGAGTGAAAAGACTTCCTGAAGCATTGATCGTTCTTTTCTTTGTCGTAACAACAATTCAGCTGATCATTAAACAAAAGCCATTTGTGACCAGTAATATTTATTTTCCATTCTTGGTTTTCGTTCTACTGGGAGTTGCATCTAGTATTAGAGAAAACGTGCCTCCTTTAGTAGCAAGCTCTGGTCTGCTCCTAATGATTCAAGGATTTCTACTCTTTATGATAATGAGCAATTTAGACTACAAAGAACCCGATATTAAGAGATGGTTCTATACCTTCTTGTGTGTAGGAATTGTGATATTTCTACTTGGGCTAGTAGATCTTTCCTTTACCTCACAATTCAGAAATCTTCTTAATATAGGGCATACAGAATATAGATTTGGGATTCTAAGCGTCCAGTCTGTGTTTTTGCATCCTGGCACTTTTGGATGGATTATGGCTATGTTAACTCTTTACTGTCTTGCGTTTTCTACAACACTCCGTCACCGAAAATACCTTTTCCTAAGTTCTTCATTCTTCGCAGGGGTACTTTTATCGGCGCGACTTAAACCAGTTATTGGAATTCTTGGCGCAATACTTGTCGTATCTACATTAATCTCCTGGAGGTATTCAAAAAAGTTAGCCATCGGATTTGTTGTATTCGGGCTTATTCTTTCTATCTCTGTCGTTTTGTTTACTAATAAGATTGTAGGTTTCATGATGGAGCGAACGGAAAGCTTCATTGTTAGCCCAGATCTTCAGGAGAATGCACGATTGGCTTTGTATGAAACAAGCTTCAAGATCGCTAGAGATTACTTCCCTTTGGGTGTTGGATTGGGACGATTTGGGGGGTGGATTTCTACGCTCTACTATAGTCCGATGTATCATAAATATAATCTGAATTCAATCTATGGCTTAGGATCTGGGCCAACGACATTTACTATGGATACTCATTGGCCTCATATTCTAGGGGAAGTGGGTATTTTTGGTCTTATCTTGTATGTTTTGATGATCTTTTACTTGGCTAGAATTACGTTGTCTTGTTTTCGTAGAATGGATTCTCCTTTTCTGAAAGCATTTTCTCTCGGCTTGTTGATGGTTCTCATGGAGAATTGTTTAGAGGCATTTGCAAATCCTGCTTTCCAGAATTCTATGGGGTGCTATTTTACATTTGGTGCTATTGGTATGCTGACTGCGATCTCGAAAAAACAGAAATCCATCATAGATTAGAGGAATCTTTTGGTGTCAAAAATTTGTGTCATCTCAGAGGAATTAGCATTGTCGTTCGATGAAGGCATAAAGAATTACGCCTATAATCTGATCAGGGAATTATCGAAGGGCAATAATGTTCTCGCTCTCTCCATCCAGGGTGATGAAACAGACGGAAGATATATTAAGAGGCTGAATGTGAATAAGACATTTTTGAGCTATTGTTTATTCAGAGAGATTAGGGGTTTTGATCCCACACTGATTCTCTACATCCCTTCTCCGTCTGCAACTATTTGGAGTTTCGTGCGTACAAAGATACTCAAGCTGCACGGAAGGAAGGTAAAGATCGCAATGGTCGCTCTTCAACCAAGAGAATACTCGTTCATATCTCAGAAACTCATACCTTTCTTGACCCCAGATTTGGTTCTTGTTCAGTCGGTAAGTTTGTTAAAACAACTTTCAACCTTTGGTTGTTGTGCAAAGATTATACCGAGCGGAGTGGACTTAGAAAAATTTCATCCTGTCACGAAAGAAAGGAAATTAGAACTGAGGGGCAAATATGGAACAGATGCATGCAAGTTTGTAATTCTTCATGTGGGCCACATAAACAGAAATAGGAATGTTCAAATATTGAAGAGACTTCAAGAGGATAACAATCAAGTACTTATTGTTGGGAGCACAAGTACAGAGCAGGATGAAGATTTACTAAATGGTCTCAAAATGGCCGGAGTGAGAGTTATTACAAGCTATGTTGAGAATATTGAGGAGATCTATCAGCTGTCCGACTGCTATGTCTTTCCTGTGATTTCGGATACAGCCTCAATAGGAGTTCCTTTGTCTGTACTTGAGGCGATGGCATGCAATCTTCCCGTTGTAACCACAAGATATGGAGGATTGTCTGCTATGTTCAATGGTGAGAGGAATGGACTCTTTCTTGTCGAGGAGTTGGAGGATCTATCAACAGAAGTCGGGAAAGTAAAGAAGTTCAACCACTTTGAAACGCGGAGGATGACCGAGCGCTACTCATGGGGCGAAGTGGCCAAAAGAATCTTAGAATTAGTCTAAAAATGGCTCCCAAGAGTTATAATCTTGAATTTATCTCAAGAATCCTTAAATCAAAAGAAATTAAGATTGTGGTCTCAATAAATTATGGAAAAGGCTTCAGGATATTGAGAGTTAATCGCAGTCTGCAGAGTTGATATTTATGAGAGTATTAATGTTCACCAACATGTATCCCTATGATGGAGATTCTTCTTATGGTATTTTTGTGAAAGAGCAAGTAGATGCATTGCGAGCAGAGAGTATAGAAATAGATGTACTATTCATAAATGCTCGGCGTAACAAGCTTAGCTACATTTCTGGGATTATTCAATTCATAAGAAAATGCAACAGGAGCAAATACCACTTAATTCATGCTCAACATACTTTTTGTGCTGCTATAGCCCTCTTGCAGCGTAAGATACCAGTGATCCTCACTTTTCATGAAGGTGAGGCTTCAGCCACATTGACGATGAAATTGAGAGAGATAATTCGTAAGCCATACAAATTCTTGGTATGCTCGTTTAACTTGAAGAAACTAATTATCAAACTTGTTGATGAAGTAATTTTTGTTGTACGGTACCACAAGGATCTGTTTGGAACTAATAAAGGAGTTGTTATCCCATGTGGAATCGATCTTAGCCTTTTCAGACCAATACAAACAAAATTGACGAGGTCAAAACTTGGCTTATCAAATGACAGAAAAATCGTGCTATTTCCTTCGAGCCCGAAGGTTATAGGGAAAAGGTTTGATATAGCTAAAGAAGCCATTCAGATAGTAAGAAATAGAGGAGTAGATGTCGAACTGATTTCATTGAACAATATTCCTCATAAGGAAGTACCGCTTTACATGAATGCAAGCGATATTACGCTCTTCACTTCCGATTATGAAGCCTCACCAATGGTCATAAAGGAAGCTATGGCGTGTAATGTGCCTATAGTCTCTGCAGATGTTGGTGATACGAAAGAAATAATTGGGAACACTAAAGGATGTTTCATATGCGAGAGAGATCCTCAAGATGTTGCTCGTGAAATAAGAGTAGCTTTGGATTACGGCAGAAGAACAGAGGGAAGAGAGCGCATTATAGAACTAGGTTTAGAGTTACAACAAATCAGTCGTAAAATTATCAACATGTATAAGGAGACTTTGAGGCGATTATGAAAAGACGAGTTTGTATCATTAGACATGGCTATTATCCGCGTGAAAATCATGTTCGCCGGGATGCAGAAGCAGTCCGTGATGCAGGATATCACGTGGACATCATTTGTTCAAAGCTTAGGAACGAAAAAAACTCTGAGATTGTCGATAGAATAAATGTCTATAGAATGCCCATAAGCCATCAGCGAGGTGGACCACTCCGATACATAATAGAGTATCCAGCCTTTTTCATCCTTTCATTTGTTAAATTAACCTTGCTTCATTTAGAAAAAAAATACGTCATAATTGAAGTTGATACCATGCCTGATTTCTTGATTTTCGTTACCCTTGTGCCTAAGTTATTAGGTGCAAAAATAATTCTTTATATGTTTGAGGCAATGCCAGAACTCTTTGCATCGAAATATAAGGTTTCTGGTCAACATTTAATTGTAAGGTTGTTAGGGATAATAGAAAGAATTGCCTCATTGTATGCGGACCGCATTATTACGGTGAATGAGGTGATTAAAAGAGTCTTTGTGTCCAGGAAAGTTCCAGCTTCCAAGATTGCTGTTATTCTGAACAGTCCTGATGAGGAAGTATTCAAAAGAGAATCCTACGTTAATGGATATATGAAGAAACGTGAATGTTTTGTATTAGTTTGTCATGGGACTATTCTAGAGAGGTACGGTTTTCAGACTGCTATTAAGGCAGTTTCTGTGCTGAGGAATAAAATGCCCGATTTGAGACTGGAAATAGTAGGCGATGGCGAATACATGGAAGAACTTGTTTCTCTTGTTAATCATCTCAACCTGGAAGATGTTGTGAATTTTAGAGGGTACCTTTCTCTAAATGAAATTCCTAATCTAATAATGGAATCTGATATAGGACTTGTACCGATAGTAAAAGACAACTTTACGGATCTGATGCTACCTAATAAGCTGTTTGAATATATAGCCTTGGGTAGGGCAGTTATTTCGTCTAATTTAACGGCCATTCGGACTTATTTTAATAGTGATTCTATCTTGTTTTTTGAATCAAATAATGAAAAAGATTTAGCTCGTTGCATTTCCCAACTTTATCAGAATGCTGCCAAAAGAACATCGTTTGTGCGTAGTGCAAACAAGATCTATGAGAAATATCGATGGTCAAAAATGAAGAAAAAGTATCTCAAGGTATATGAAGACCTTACAAAGAGAAAATAAATATGAGAAAATATGTAAATGATTCTTTTGTAAACAGTGACTATTATTGTGACCGAATGGCTGCCACATTGATGGGGAAATATTCGACACGAGTTGAAGGGAGTTTCATAAAGGAATCGCTCATGCTCCACCTGACAAAGGCGGCTGTTATTTTTGATGCCGGGGGGGGGACCGGAAGATTCGCGATTCCCCTTTATCGAAATGGATACCGGGTGATAGTAGAAGAGACAAATCCTTTACCATTAAGAATTTTACGCAATAGAGAACCGGCGATTCCACTCATTTTACTTGACAGCAAAGCTAAGCATTTTCCAATACAGAAGGCTTCTGTCGATTGCATTTTGTGTATTGAAGCGGATTCTCTCGTACTATTAGAGTGGTTTTTCTCTGAATGCAATAGGATATTGAAGAACAATGGTATTATCGTATTCACTCTCCTAAACAGACTTTCATACAAAGGCTTTTATAAGAAATTCATATTGAGAGAAGATTGCAGCAAACACCCTTGGAAAAAATCACATTACGCAACTTCGTTTCGGCGAATAAAGGTGCGCCTTGGAAATGCAGGTTTTAAGATTACAAGAGCAAAGGGCTTTTACTGGCTTCCGGTATCGCGTGAAAGTAACAATAGGCTTGTTCCTTACTTTGCTCTTGTTGAAAAGCTATTACACCTGGACCTACTGCCTTCTTTAAGTCCGCGGATTATAATCGAGGGGAGGAAATTCAAATAATATGCAAGTCAAAATAATTGATCCATCCAAGGATAAAAGATGGGATGAGTTCGTGGCTGATCACGTGCAGGGGACTGTGTTCCATCTTTCTAATTGGGCAAGGGTGCTGCAAAAGACCTATGGGTATACTCCTTATTATTTTATTCCGGAAGATTCCGATAAAAAGATTAAGGCAGGGTGTCCATTTTTCCTTATCAAAAGTTGGCTTACGGGCAATCGCCTCGTCTGTTTGCCTTTTACGGACGTTTGCTATCCTTTGCTAACTTCTGATGAGGATACTAAATCCTTGCTTTCTACTACCATAGAAAAGGCAAAAAAGGAAAAGGCGGATTATATCGAAGTACGAGGACGACATCCAAATGTTTTCTTACGAGGCTTACACTTTGAGAATCACAGCTATTATAAGCTCTTTAGATTGGACCTTTCTCGAGGTACAGACTCGCTCTGGAAAGGTCTTCATAAAACCACTCGTAGGCACGTTAGAAAGGCCGAAAAGGCAAAGCTTAAGATAGAAAAGAGTGAAACAGAAAAAGGTATGAGGGACTTTTACCTCCTTAACCTTGCCACTCGCAAGAAGCATGGCATACCTCCTCAACCGTACCGTTTTTTTGAAAATATCTGGCGAGAGTTAATCTTAAATGGACTTGGTTTTGTATTGCTTGCTAAGTACAAGAGTATCTCTATTGCAGGTGGGGTCTTTTTTGCTCACGGAGATACAATCTATTACAAGTTCAATGCATCCGATCGCAATTATTTGCAATATCGCCCAAATCATTTTCTCATCTGGCATGCAATTCAGTACGGTTGTGAAAAAGGTTACAAGTTTTTTGACGGTGGTCGCGCCTCACCAGATAATCTGGGGCTAGTAGCTTTTAAACGCAGTTTGGGGATGCAGGAAACAGTTTTGCCATACTATTACTGGCCAACAGTTAAGGGTGTTAATTCCACTAAACAGAGGAGCCTAAAGTATAAGATGATAACCTCTCTCATGCGGCGAACACCCACCACTATCTTTAGAGTGGCGGGAGAGTTACTCTGTAAACACTTGGGGTGAAATATGAGCGAATTGAAGAGTTTTTGGAAATTAGATCCTGACTTGGATGTTCCTCTAGATGAATACGATAAAGCAATCGAAAATTTCCTTTTTGAAAGATATAGAGACAAGAGTGATTCAAGACTTGTGAAGGCGTACTATGTGTTGAAACCCCTAATTGCACGAAGATTGCAGATTCTTCTAAGGAGAACACGGACAAAATCTTCGCAAAGTTCATTCCCTCTTTGGCCAATTGAAGAAAAACTCGAGCGTCTAAAAAGACAGATATTAATAACCTGTACGAAGACAAGGGATGAAATTCCGTTTATATGGTTCTGGCCTCACGGGAAGACGTTTGCTTTCGTCATCACACATGATGTGGAAACTCAAAAAGGACTTGGAAATATACAGAGAATTTGCGAGATCGAAAAGAAATACGGATTCAAGTCTTCCTGGAACTTTGTGCCTGAGCGATATCCTGTTGATATCAGACTCCTTGAGAGAATAGTCAAAGGCGCTTTTGAGGTTGGAATTCACGGACTCAAGCATGATGGGAAACTTTTCAACTCAAAAAAGATTTTTGATGAGAGGATGAAGAAGATCAAAAAATACGGCGTTAAATGGAGTGCTGTAGGATTCAGATCCCCTGCAACTCATCGAAATCGTGACTGGATGGAGAATATGCCGTTTGAATACGATTCTTCTTTTCCAGATACTGACCCCTATGAACCTCAACCAGGCGGCTGTCTCTCTATCTTCCCATTTTTTATGGGAAATCTGGTAGAACTTCCGATTACCCTTGCTCAGGATCATACCCTTTTCGAGATCCTTGGATATAAAGACATCTCAATCTGGAAACAAAAGATTGACTGGATTGAGAAAATGAATGGTATGGCTCTGGTGATTGTTCACCCGGATTACATAAGACCCGGGGGAGGTAGAGGTAAAGAGAGTGGGTATCCTATTGAGTACTATGAAGAGCTACTGCAATATGTCAAGAATAAAGACCGTTGCTGGCACGCCTTGCCCCGGGAGGTCGCACAATGGTGGAGGAGAAGAGAAGCCTCTGAGATCAGACCTAATGGAAATAGAGAAGCTCGTATTAGAGGGCCAGTTTTCAAGGACGGCGTAGTTGCACGGATTAGGCTGGTGGATGAGGAGGTCACGTTTAAACTAGATGTATAAAAGCAAGTCGAGCAGAAATACCTGTAAGGAGGAAAACGATGGGAGTGCCATTTTTCGATCTGAAACGGCAGTATCACTCGATCAAGAACGAACTGGATGCTGCTGTCCGGCAGGTGATGGATAGCTGCAGGTTTGTCTTGGGTGAGAGCGTCAAATCCTTTGAGAAAGAGTTTGCCAGTTTTTGTGGGACAGATTTCGCTGTTGGAGTGGCCAATGGGACCGATGCCTTACGTTTAGCTTTACTAGCCTGTGGAATCGGAAAGGGAGATGAGGTAATTACGGTTCCCAATACCTTCATTGCTACCACCGAGGCCATTTCTCAAACTGGGGCAAAGATTGTCTTCGTAGATATTGACCCACAAATGTATAACATTAATGTCTCACAGATTGAAGAAAAGATAAATGAAAGAACCCGAGCAATAGTTCCAGTCCATTTATTTGGACAGCCTTCGGATATGGACCCAATAATGGAGATAGCGAAAAAGTATAATCTGAAGATCCTCGAGGATGCCTGCCAGGCCCATGGTGCAGAATACAAGGACAAAAAGGTGGGATCCATTGGAGACGCCGGCTGTTTTAGCTTTTATCCCAGTAAGAACCTGGGGGCATTTGGGGATAGCGGAATGGTGGTTACTAGTGATGAGGGAATTGCTCAAAGGGTAGGAATGTTTAGAGACCACGGACAGATCAAGAAGTACGAACATTTAGTCGAAGGCACTAATAGTCGGCTGGATGAGATACAGGCCGCCATCCTAGAGGTAAAGCTAAGAAGGTTAGACGAATGGAATAGATTGCGGCGAAGAAATGCCTCGGTTTATGATGAGCTATTGCAGGATGTGCGTGAGGCAGTCACACCGTTGGAGGCAGAACGCGCCAAACACGTCTATCACTTGTATGTGATTAAGACACACAGGAGGGATGAACTGCAAGAGTGGCTTACATCGAAAGGTATAGGCACGGGACTTCATTACCCTGTGCCCCTTCATCTACAGGAGGCCTACCAATATTTGGGATATAAAGAAGGCGAATTTCCGGTAGCGGAAGAGCGCGCTAAAGAGATTCTTTCTCTACCAATGTTTCCAGAATTGACCGGGGAAGAGATAGAAAAGGTTGTCTCTAAAATAAAGACATTTTTTGCCAGGCGTCAAGACTAGAGTTTGACTGCTCTGGTGAGGGAGGTGGCTAACGATATGAGAATGATCAAGGTTGCCGTCATTGGCTGTGGTTATTGGGGCCCGAATTTGATTCGGAGTTTTATTCAGATTCCGGAAAGTGAATTGAAGTACTGCTGTGATCTGGATGAAGGAAGACTGAAATATATCAAGAGTCTTTATCCTGAGCCTAGGGTTACACAGAATTACCAGGAGATTCTTGATGATCCTAAAGTGGAAGCAGTAGCTATCGCTACCCCTGTACATACCCATTTTGAGCTGGCAAAGGGAGTGCTGGAGGCAGGAAAACATGTTTTCGTGGAGAAGCCTTTGACCCAGACCAGTCAGCAAGCCCGGGAACTCATCAGGCTTGCCAGGAAAAGAGGTAAGGTGCTGATGGTGGGACACGTTTTCTTGTATGCGGCGGCGGTGAACAAACTAAAGGAGCTGATCGACTCGGGTGAACTGGGAGACCTTCTTTATATCTCCTCTCAGCGACGGAATCTAGGGCTCTTTCAGGACGACGTAAATGTCGTCTGGGATCTAGGAACTCATGATATCTCAATAATTCTGTATCTTCTAAATCATAGTCTAGAAGAAAACAAATGCAAGATCGTAGCTACCGGTCAGAGTCACTTTCTCTCGGACAACGAAGACGTCGCTTTCGTCACTTTGAGTTTCTCTGATAAGGTGGTAGCCAATCTGCACCTCAGCTGGCTTGATCCCTGTAAGATCAGAAATATGACCGTGGTGGGCACTAAGAAAATGGTCGTCTACGATGATATAGAAACCTTAGAGAAGATTAGAATCTACGATAAGGGAGTTTTAATTCCTAATTCTCACCATAGCTTTGGCGAGTTTCAACTTTCCTACAGATATGGGGACATCATCATTCCTCGCTTGAAACAGGAGGAACCTCTGAAGGTGGAACTGAGCCATTTCTTGAAGTGCATCAAAGAAGGTAAAAGACCTCTTACTGACGGCGAGAATGGCTACCAAGTAGTGAGGATAATAGAAAAGATAAATGAATCCCTAAAGAACGGGGGAAAGAGGGAAAGGGTAAGTTTATGAGTCCGGATTCTGCAATATCAAGTGAAAGGGTTGTCCTGGGAGGTGACTGTGAAATTGATGAAGGAGTATTGGTGGGATACCCAACTGACAGGATTCCCCAATCCGAGAGACTGATCATAGGCAAGAATGCCAGGATCAGAAGTGGATCGGTCATTTACTGTGGCTCAAGGATAGGAGACAATCTACAGACGGGGCATAATGTGCTCATCAGGGAGGAAAATGT
>Ga0209979_1002935_pt1 | contig 15589 bp, 15 predicted proteins | sample AnhtaG_FD_183114 | JGI IMG/M metagenome (GOLD analysis project Ga0209979, IMG submission 183114) | Deep subsurface microbial communities from Anholt, Denmark to uncover new lineages of life (NeLLi) - Anholt_01485 metaG (SPAdes) (version 2) | ecosystem: Environmental > Aquatic > Marine > Oceanic...
AGTCTACGGCATCCTCAAAAAGAGGACGGGGGATTTCGACGAGTATGCCAGGGCTATTGTGGCTTACTTGGAGCGGCGGGAGCAAGGGTTAGGGAGGGTGAGCTAGGCATTGCCAGGTCCGATTACACCCAGGAGGTGGGCTTGGACAGCCAGGGGTGGCAGACAAGAGAGATACCAAGCAGGGTTAAGGAGGGAAGGTATTGAAGATCTGCGTGGTGACGGGTACTTTCCACCCCGAGCCCGGCGGCCCCTCGACCTATCTGTACAATCTCCTGGGCGATCTAGTCCAACAAGGGCACGAGGTAGCGGTAATTACTTATGGAGACCTCGAGGAGGAATATGACTACCCTTACCCTGTGATGCGCATCCCCCGGCGGCAGCCCATCCCAGTACGTTTGATTAAGTTTATTTATCATATCCTATCCATTGGTCGCCGGTATGATCTCCTGTTCGTAAGTGGTTATGGGCTCCCTGCCGCTATAGCTAACTTTGTACTTAAGAAGCCTCTAGTGATGAAGCTTGTCAGCGATTTTGCGTGGGAGTTTTGCACCAGGCATGGTTGGGTGACCGACAAAGTTTCGGATTTTCAGCACAAACGTTATCCTCTTAAAGTAAGTTTGTTGAAAGCAATTCAATCCTTCTATGTGAAAGGGGCACGCATTGTCATCGTTCCTAGCAACTATGTAAAGGATCTTGTGCGGGGATGGGGTATTCCAAAGGATAGAATAGTGGTAGTTTACAACGCGATTCGGCAGCCGGATGTTTTGAGTGCGGACAAAGGAAAAGCAAGGGCTATTTTGGGCTTTCTTGAAGATGAGAGAGTGCTTATCACAGCAGGAAGGTTAATCCCGCTCAAAAGGATCGATCAACTCATCAAGATAATGCCACAGCTAGGAGATGCCAAGCTAATAGTGGTAGGGGATGGTCCCGAGAGGAACCCCTTGGAAAAGCTTGTGGCATCCTTGAACCTTAGAAATAGAGTACTTTTAACAGGTCAGGTATCTCAAGAGGAAGTTCCTCTATACTTGAGAGCTTCAGATGTTTTTGTTTTGAACAGCGAAACAGAGGGGTTATCCCACGTTCTTTTGGAGGCAATGGCAGTTGGCATTCCAATAATAGCGACGGATACAGGTGGCAACCCCGAAGTAATCGAGGATGGGGTGAACGGGTTGCTAGTTCCCATTGGAGATCAAGAGAAGCTAAAAGAGGCTATTCTGAGGGTTTTGCAGGACAGGGAGTTGGCCGGAGAGTTTGTAAAAAGGTCAAAGGAAAAGGTGGCGCAGACCTTTGCATGGGATGTCATGGTGGAGAGGACATTACACGTGTTTGAAGCGGTTATGGACTCAAATTAGGAGGCAAAGCTTTGGTTAATCTCTTGGCTATTGGCCTTGATCAGACGATTACGCAGAAACCAACGGGAGTGGCGGGTGATACTTGTTGGAGGCAGTTGAAGTACGCCAGCATTGTAGAAAACTATCATGTTATCGTACGCACCTTTGATAAGGCGAGCAGGACTCCGATCCAATTGGCGGACAATTTCTGGGTCTACCCGACGGGCTCGGCGAACAAGATCTTATTTATTTGGGATGTGGCGAGGATAGGCAGCCAGATATGCAGAAACAAGAAGATAAATGTGATCTCTACGCAAGATCCCTTTACTACAGCACTCGCTGGCTACATTCTCAAACGGCGGTACAATATCCCGCTGAGCATCCAATTCGCTGGGGACATGGTTGATAACCCTTATTGGCTCAAAGAGAAGTGGATTTATCCCTTGATGAACGCGCTCGCCAAATGGCTGATCAGACGGGGAGATACCTTCAGAGTGGTGAGCATCAAAGAGAAAGAAAAATTGATGAGGATGGGGATCCCTGAAAGCAGGATTTGGAATCTGGGTTGGATCAGCGATTTCAGCCGGTTTGTCGAGGCAGACGGAAACGAGGTTCGTCAGCGATACCTTAGTAACAAGTTCTCCAGGCTTGTGCTTTTCGCGGGTCGCTTAGTGGCCCAGAAGGACTTGCCCAATCTATTGAATGCTATTCTCCTTGTTTGGAGAGAGCATCCCGATGTCTTATTCCTGATCGTTGGAGGTGGCGATAAGTGGGAAGAGGCCAGAAGTTTGGCTAAGAAGCTGGGGATTGATTCCAACGTTGTCTTCACCGGTCCGATTCCCTACGACCAAATGCCCTCCTACTTTGCTGCCTGCGACCTTTTCGTCCTTCCTTCGGTATATGAGGGTAACGCTCGTGTGCTGGCCGAGGCGGCGGCAGCGGCAAAACCAGTGGTGGCTACTGACGTCAGTGGGACGCAGGATACGGTGATTGATGGGGAAACTGGTTACATTGTGCCCGTTGGACAGCCGGAGGCACTGGCACGAGCGATGATCGGCCTGCTGGACAACCCAGCGCAGACAGCGGAGATGGGCTGCCGGGCGCGAGAGCACATCCTGGCGCTGTACGATGAGCAACGCCTGCTGACTGGCTTTGCCGAACTCTGGGAGACGACAGCTAGGCCGCGGAAGCGATGACAGAGAGTTACTATGTCTGACCTGCGCGTGCTGATGATCACTCAGAAGGTAGACCTGGACGACGACATCCTGGGCTTCACCCACACCTGGGTCAACAAGCTTGCCGAGAGGGTGGAGAGGCTCTATGTCTTGGCGTTGGCTGTTGGCAGGCATTCCCTCAGGGACAACGTCGAGTTGCTCTCGATGGGGAAGGAGCGGGGGAACAGCAGGCTGGAGCGCCTGGTTAATTTCAACCGGGTGGTAGCTGGGCTCGTCTTACGCAGGAAGATTGATATTGTTTTCATCCACATGTGCCCCCGCTATGCCATCCTGGCCGCGCCATACGCGAAGCTGATGCGGGTTCCGATGGTAATGTGGTTCACCCACCGCAGTGTGAACAACGAACTGAGGATAGCCCACTGGTTAGTGGACAAGGTTGTGACCGCTTCCAGGGAAAGTTTCAAACTGAAAAGCGACAAGGTAGTCATCACCGGTCATGGGATAGATACCGGTAGGTTCAAGCCTCTGGATGTTAGCAGGGAGGGGGACAAAAAGGTAATCCTCTCGGTGGGGCGCATCTCGCCAATCAAGGATTATGAGACGTTGGTTGAAGCGGCAGATATTTTGGCGAATAAGAAGGAGCGAAAGGATTTAGAATTTGTGGTCGTTGGCGATGTGGGGACCAAGGCGCAGAGGGAATATCTGGATAGAATTAAGGAAATGGTTAGAGGATGCCAGCTGGAGAGGCACTTCAGCTTTGTAGGCCCAATCCCTCACTCTGAGGTAGTGCAGTATTACCAAAATTGTGACGTTTTCATAAATCTTAGCCATACTGGCAGTTTAGATAAGGCGGTGCTAGAAGCGATGGCTTGTGGCAGGGTGCCCATAACTTGCAATGAGGCCTTTAAGGACAGTTTTGGCGATTATGCGGACAGGCTGATGTTTGAAAAAGGGGATGCGATCGATCTTGCAGGCAAGATACTTGATGGTATCGAGATGAATGCAGAGTCTCAATTAGCTTTGGAAAGAGCGTTAAGGGATATTGTGGTGCTAGAACATAGCATTGATGAGGGGTTCATGAACCGAATTATCGAGGTTTTTCAGGAAGATTGTCAGAATTGCTGGAGGGGACTACTGGAGGATCAATGAGCGACTCAGGGGAACGTGTGATCCCACGCGAATCAGGCAACTGGAAGAACATGAATGAATATCTGATGTATTTGCGGCACCTAGCAGCGTACACTTATGCACAGCCGCTAGCAGCTAATCGTGTAGTACTTGACCTTGGCTGTGGTACAGGCTACGGCACACAATTACTCGCCGAGAGCTCAGCCCTTGTGGCCGGCCTGGATCGTTCGCTAGAGTGGGTACTGCAAGTTTCATCATCCTATGATCGAGCCCAGTTCCTCTGGGCCGACGCGGTGTACCTCCCCTTCACCGACAGAACGTTCAACTTGGTTACTTCCTTCCAAGTGATCGAGCATATTCTCGACACGGACCGATATATACAGGAAATCTGGCGCGTGTTAGCCGGCGGTGGTTGTTTAGTCATTTCCACTCCTAACAAGTGCCTACGATTATTGCCTTTTCAGCCGCCTCGTAATCCTCTCCATATCCGCGAGTACTCACCGAAGGAACTATCCACGCTGCTATCCAGATATTTCCACATCGTGAGTCTTCAGGGACTCCATTGCACGCCGGCGATTAAGACTATTGAATTAGAACGCTTGAAACAGAACCCTCTGCCTGTCTATGCCCGTTTGATCCTCAAGAATATCCTGCCTCCAAGCCTTATCGCCAAATTAAGGCGTGCGCGCAGCTTGGCTACGACTCTAACCTCCAGATCCCAGGGCAACGTAAATGAAATGCCTGTTTCATCTTTTGAAAGCTCATTTTCGCTTGACGACTTTTGGGTCGAGCCAAATCATGTGGAATCATGCCTGGACATCATCGCAGTTTGCACAAAGTAAAGCTACACGTACAGGGGTTGATTAATGAGGTCCTTTTCGATGCCATTCTTTGCGCAAAAACTGAGCAGACTATGGCGGTGCTTGAGGGAAAGTTGGCGCTCAGTCTGGGAACAGCCCTACTTTGACTCTACCGGGTTCGATTACGATCAGTACTGGCTTGAGCGCAGAAAAAAAGCCGAAGGCCTCAAAGTGCGCTATCAGATTATCGCGCGGGCGGTGGTTAAGGGGGCTTCGGTTCTAGATCTTGGGTGTGGAGATGGCGCATTGCTGAACTATATCCGCACTGAGCAAGGAGCTTCAATACAGGGGGTAGACATATCTGTTCAGGCCGCTGATCTGGCAGGTCGTCGAGGGGTTCCAGTAAAGGTGGATGACATCAGCCGGCCAGACTTTGAGATCGGTGGAATCTACGATTACATTGTGCTCTCTGAAGTGTTAGAACACCTAGCCCGGCCCGAGGATATCTTAGCAAAGGTTCGCGGCCACTTCCGGCACGCCTTATTCATTAGCGTTCCCAATTCGGGCTACCTCTGGGATCGCATCCGACTACTATTTGGACGGTTTCCAAGACAATGGGCTTTTCACCCCGCTGAGCACTTACGATTTTGGACGGTGCGGGATTTCATCGTCTGGAGTCAAGTGTTGGGATTCCATGTTGTGAACTATTGCGGGACAAGTGGCTTTCCAACGCTGTGGCGTCTCTGGCCAAAGTTATTTGCCCGGCAGGTGCTCTATATCCTTGAAGAGTGAAAGATCTCTTGTACATGAGAGAGAATCACAGCCAAGCTATACCCTGTAATATGAGGCAGTGGGATGAGAATTTGCTACTTTGGCCTCTACTTTCCTGATTACATTCGCAATTTGGTCATCCGAAAAGGCTTAAAGCATCATGGCATCGAAGTTGTCGTGTGTCGAGCTTCGCCATATTTGAAAAGATCGCAAATATTCCGGACATTGTGGTGGGCATTCCGCCGCATAGAAGGGGAGCTTGATGCCATCCTGGTGGCTGAATCAAGCCAACTAGCAGTACCGTTGGCCTGGTATTTTGCTAGGGCCAAGGGGGTTCCCTTGATTTTCGATCCTTTCATCTCTCTATATGATACAAATGTTCTAGATAGGAGACTGATTCGCGAGGGATCTTTAAAAGCCCGAATGTATTACTGGCTTGACAGAATCTCAATGGCTTTAGCTGATTACTTACTTGCTGATACAGAGCAACATCGCGATTATTATGTGTCAGCCCTTAGGATTAAGAGAGACAGGATTTTCGTAGTGCCGGTGGGGACAGACGAAACGCTCTACTATCCCCGGCCCTATACAAATATTGGAAGGTTTCTAGTGCTTTTCTGGGGCAAGTTCATCCCTCTTCATGGGATAGAATACATCTTAGAAGCAACTAAGATCTTGCAGGATAATGGTGCTGAAATCGAACTAGATTTGATAGGCTCTGGTCAAACTTTTGAGGAGATGGTCTCTCTTGCAGACAGCTTAGAATTAACAAGGGTAAATTTCATCGGGTTCGTTCAATTGAATGAGCTACCAATGCTAATGGCTAAGGCTGATATCTGCCTAGGGATCTTTGGTCATTCGGAGAAGGCAAAGCGCGTGGTGCCTAATAAGGTCTATGCAGGGATGGCGATGCGGAAACCTGTTATCACTGGCGACTCACCCGCGATTCGCGCTCAATTTGGGAACCGCCGTCATCTGTACATAGTTCCAATGGCCAATGCACAGGCCCTGGCTGATGGAATTGCGGAGTTGGCACAAGATGAGCAATTGCGCGAGAGGATAGCTCAGGAGGGTTACGAACTCTTTTGTGCCAAGTATACCGTGACAAAGATAGGTGAACGTGTGAAGGAAGTGCTTCACAAGGTGCTGGTGGGATGAAGCTTTTCTACATCGCCAATGCCCGCATCCCCAGCGCAAAGGCCCATGCATTGCAGGGGTTGTTTGGCAACAGCCCTCATTTGCCACCTGATCGGAGGAGATAAAAACGGTCAAAGTTAAGGAAATTCAGCTCAAGATACCTTTCTCCACGCTTATCTCGCTCGTGGACCAGCTCGAACCGGAAGATATGCTCAAGCTGCGTGAGTTGCTGGATGAAAAGCTGTCCGAGTACGAAGATGAATTGATGCTCGCCAATCCCCGGATACTGGCCGAGATTCGAGAGGCGCGGGCGGAGTATGAGGCGGGGGACTACATCACACTCCAGGAGCTGACGGCCAAGTTAAGCAAGGCAGATGACGCCGATGCATGAGGTTATCCTCCCCAAATCGGTGAGCAAGCAAATTAAGAGGCTTCCCCCTGAGGTTCGTGGACGGGTATTACAACAGCCGCTTGCCGAATTGGGCGATGAACCACGTCCGCCTGGCTGTAAGAAGCTCGTGGCCGAGGAGGATCTTTCCGGGCGCGGATAGGTGCTTATCGGGCCATCTACTTTGTCAACGACGATACCAGGAGGGTTATCATTGTCAGGGTAGCTCATCGCAGGGAGGTTTACAGGAAGTGAAGCTGCTCTACATCGCTAATGCCCGCATCCCCAGCGAAAAGGCCCATCCTTACCAGATTTTGAAGATGTGCGAGGCTTTTGTAAAGAATGGGGTGGACGTCGAGTTGGTGGTGCCTTTCCGAGTTCAGACTAAGCGGATGCGGGCGATAAAGGATGTTTGGCAATACTATGGGGTAGAAGCGAAGTTCAGAATTACTACGCTGCCCTCTTTAGATTTGATTTTCGTTGGTTCTCACTTGCTAAGCTGGATAGAATATCTCCTCTTCTACCTGCAAGCTAGCACTTTCTATGTCTTTGCTGCTCTCTATGCTTTGCTGAGAAAAGCGAAGATTATATATTCGAGGGATCCCGAATTTCTCTTTGTCCTGGGCCTAATAAAGCCCAGTTGGCGGCCGCGAATGTACTACGAGGCGCACACCTTCCCAGGCTCAAGGGCAGGAAAGCGATTGCGTTCGTGGATGGGCAGGAGAATCGGCGGGTTGATAGTCATCACCAATAAGCTGAAAGAGTTGTATATGGAACGGGGAGTTCGGGAAGACAGAATACTGGTCGCTCGGGATGGTGTGGACTTACAGAAGTTCAGAGAGGACACGGATAAGGCAAAGGCCAGGGAGAAGCTAGGTTTGCCTATTGACGAGCAGATTGTTTGCTACACTGGTCATCTTTTCCCTTGGAAGGGAGTTTACACTCTTGCAGAGAGCGCCAACTTGCTTGAGCAGTGCTTTTTTGTGGTCGTTGGCGGGATGGATGATGATATCCGAAGGTTTCAAGAGTATCTCAAAGCTGAAGGCATTTTCAATGTTGAGGTGGTGGGTTACGTTCAGCCCTCCATGGTCCCTGACTATTTGTACGCTGCTGATGTACTAGTTCTTCCCAACTCAGCCAGGGCGAAGATTGCCAGCCATTACACCTCTCCCCTAAAGCTATTTGAGTACATGGCATCGTGGCGCCCCATCGTCGCGTCCGATCTGCCCGCGCTTAGAGAGGTTTTGCGAGATGGCGAGAACGCTGTATTGGTCGAGCCGGATGATCCGAAGGCACTGGCCGAGGGGATAGAGCGCACGCTGACCGATGTGGGACTGGCAGCGCGCATTAGCCGGCAGGCGAGAGAGGATGTGGGACAGTACGCGTGGGAGAAGCGGGCGGTGAATATTACAACTTTCGCGATTGCCCAGAGGTAGGTCAACGGTGAGTCTGTGGAGCCGGATCTTGCAGGGGATGACGGCTTTCTCGCTGGACACGGTGGTCAGCAATGTGGCTGCTGTGTTGGGAGCCGTGCTGGTTTTCCGTTACCTGGATTTGCCTGCCTACGGACGGTTGACTCTGGCTCTTTCGCTCTATGCGGCGGCTACCATTTTTGTCAACTTTGGTCTGGGCGGCGTGTTCACTGCTGAGATCGCACGGTCGCGCGGGAGTGGGGACTTGGCGCGGGTCAAGTTCTTGCTATCGCGGTATTTGTACCTTAACGCGACTACTGGAGCGTTGCTCTTCGCTGCCTTCGTGGGGGTGGGCATACAGCGTGGCGCCCCACTGTGGTCAGTAATGGGCACTTATCTTCTGACCACGGCTCTGAATGGGGTAGCCAATGTCCTATTCCTCAGTTACACTCGCTATCGCCGGCTGGCGGCCCAGTCCATCACCCGTAGCCTTGCCCGGCTGGCATTGCTGGCAACGATGCCGCTGTGGTGGCAGGGAGATGCGCTGTTGGGCGTGGCCTGGACTTACCCCTTGATGGATTGCGCTGCATTGCTGGTATCGGTCAGGCTGGCCAAGATAGCACTGTGGGATCTACAAGGCGTGCAGACCGCCAGGTACTCCTTTGCTTCGTTGATTGACCTTTTCCGGCAGCAGGGCATCTACGCCACGCTGAGCATTCCGGTCAAGAAGGTCGCCGATCAATTGCCGGTATGGTTTCTGAAGGCTCTGATTGGAGACGTGGCGGTGGGGATCTATGGCGCTGCTCAGAAAGGGTTCTCTCTGTTCTTTGCCTTTTTCCGCTCGCTGGAGACGACCATCTTTCCGCTGGTGTCGGAACAGGTCGAGGTGGACAAAGAGCGTTTGCAGATCGCCCTGCGGCAGATGCAAAAGTACACTTTCTGGCTGGGATTGATTGTGGCGGTGGTGGGGGGGCTTGCCGCCCACTGGCTGATGCTGATTGTCGCAGGGGAAGAGTACCTGGCGGCGGTGCCTGTGTTTCGCCTGATGCTCTGGAACCTGGTGATTTATGCTTTCTTGCAATCCCAGAGACCGCTGTTCTACGCCTTGGGGCAGCAGAGATGGCTGTTTGTTATGTATGTGGTCAGCACAGCGACTTACGCCCTGTTGCTGTGGGCTGGGATCTCGACCTTGAGTGTGAGCGGAGCAATCTGGGCGGCGCTGATTAACAGTGGCGTGTTTAGCGGGGTGAGATTGTTTGTCCTCTGGCGATTGGAACCACAGATATTGATTGATCCACGGAGCATTTTCAAAGTTGAGGGGTTCGACCGACGGCTGTGGCAGATTGTGCGAGAGCGAGTAGCTAAGCATGGTGTATGCGAGTCGTGAATTCTGCATCATCACCGGGCCCAGGACGTGCTACCTAGGGGCAGTGCTGAAGTATTCTCACTAGAGGAGGGCAAGACGAGGTGAAGGTGTGCTATTTGACTTCCGCTCTCTCTCACCACGATGGCTGGGGACGATACTCACTAAAAGTTGTGAAGAGTGTACTACAACGAGGCATTGAACCGGTAGTTCTAACTTCTGTTGGCAAGAGCGAGGAGGAACTCTCCGGGGTAGAACTTGACCCTATTTTGGTTCCCTTGTTTTCTGGCATGAGTCTGGTCTCGCTCCGCATGTTCGAGTCCTGGTCACAGGTACGACGGCACGCAGCGGGCTGCGACTTGGTTCACTGCTTGGTCGAGCTGTACGCCCCTCTCGCTGCTTTCAGTTCTTGGGGGAGACCGTACATTATTTCTGGGGTAGGCACGCACGCGGTTCTGCCTCTGGAGCACCCCCTCAAGGGTATTGGGTTCAGACTCATTTACAGGAACGCCGCCAAGATCGTGTGTATCAGCGAGTTCACGCGACGCCGGATCCTGGAACACGTCAGCCTCGATAACACGGTGGTCATACCTTTGGGCGTGGACAGTGATTTCTTTCAAGACATTCCTGTGCCTGTCTCCAGCAAGAAGGATTTCCCCATAGTGCTCAGCGTGGGCGCACTTAAGCCCCGGAAAGGATACGACGTTTCAATCCGTGCTGTGGCCATAGCCCGCAAACTTGTCCCTAATCTGCGCTACGTCATCATCGGCGACTCAGGTGCTTCCGAGTATGCGCGCTACCTGCGGCTACTGGTCACAGAACTCGGCTTGGGCGACGAGGTACGCTTCCTGGGGCAGGTTTCAGAGGCCGAGTTGAAGGCGCGGTATTATAGCTGTGACCTGTTCCTGCTCACACCGGTACAGGAAGGAGTAGCGTTCGAGGGATTCGGGTTGGTGTACTTGGAAGCAGGAGCCTGCGGCAAGCCAGTGGTAGGGTCCCGGTCGGGTGGGGTGCCAGACGCGGTGGTAGACGGGCAGACGGGCCTGTTGGTGCCGGAGGGGGACGTGGAAGCAACGGCCAACGCCATCGTGCGGGTGCTTTCCGACCCTGATCTGTCCAAGAGGTTAGGGCGGGCCGGGCAGGAGCGGGCCAGAGAACTTTCATGGGAGGCTTACGCCCAACGGCTAGAGAAAGTGTATCAGGATGCCTTAACACAGAGGAGCGGGTGAAAGTGGGACTGAAGTCGCTCTTGAAAAAGTACCTCCCGCCCAGGTGCGTGGACTGGCTGGTGAAGATTCGCCGGAGAGGGACTTCCCTGTTTAGTTACCACCGCCCCGTATCGCTGGCCCTCGACTACGACGAGTATTGGGAGAGGAAACGCGGTTCCAACATGGGATACCTATCCGCCTTCCAGTTGGACCGGGTGGAAACAATTGCACAGGCAATGCCGGAAGGGGTCAGCGTGCTCGACGTGGGCTGCGGCGATGGGGCGATTCTCCAGTATCTCATCGAGCACAAGGCGGTGGACGCCCACGGCGTGGATATCTCCGAGCGGGCAGTTGCCCACTGTAAGGCACAGGGGCTGGACGTGTGGCTGGCGGATGTGACGCAACCAGAAGCTCTGAACGCGCTGGCAGAGTATGACTACATCATCCTATCAGAGATCATCGAGCATATTCCCACCCCTGAAGATTTGTTGGACGGCCTCCAGGGTCACGTTCACCAGGCGTTCATCATCTCGGTACCCAACACGGGCTACGTCTGGCATCGGCTGCGGCTGCTTCTGGGCCGCTTCCCGCTCCAGTGGCTCGCCCACCCCTGTGAGCATCTTCGCTTCTGGACTCACGTTGATTTCCTGTGGTGGGCGGACTGGCAGGGCTATCGCGTGCGGGCTGCGATCCCCTACCAGGGCACGCCTTTTCTCAAACGCCTGTGGCCCAACCTGTTCGCCAGTGGAGTGGTGTACGTGCTGGGGACACAATGAAGATCCGCTACGTCTTCAAAATCACCGGCGTCGCTGGCCCTGAAAAGCATCTGCCCAACCTCCTAACGTGTGAATAGGATATTGTCACTCACGATTCTGGTGGAGTGAACCCGCTCAACTTACAGCGAGCCGTGTGTAGAAAGGATTAGAATCATGCCGCGGCGCACTGTCCTGGTTGACGAACAGCAAGAGGAAAGGCAACTACTGTTGGCCCTCTTTGCACTGGCGCTAGCTATCAGACTAGTGTTCGTTATCCCCACGGCAGGCATGTTACTGGGCGGTGATGCCGGCTACTACGATGGGGTTGCTCAAAACCTGCTGGCTGGCAAGGGGCATATCGCTCATAACGTAATGGGCGCCGATAGACAATCCCTCATGCCCCCGCTCTACCCTGCGTTTCTGGCAGCGGTTTATTTCTGCCTCGGGCATAATTGGCTGGCTGTCCAGTTGATTCAAGTGGTGTTGGGTGCAATGACTTGTGTGCTCATCTATCTCATCGCCAGGCACCTGACCAACCGACGCGTTGGTTGGATCGCTGCTCTAATCGCCGTCGGCTATCCGGCTCTAATCCTGTTTACGAGAGAGATCATGACGGAAACTCTCTTTCTTTTCTTCCTCGTGATATGGATGTGGTTTATCGTGAGTCGAGACCGAGAACTCCTGTCTTTTAGAAACCAAGCACTTTCGGGGATTATGCAAGGCATTATGACCCTTACTAGAGCTGTGACCTTCTTTTTACCGTGGTTCGTTCTGCTCTGGCAGTGGAAACGTTTCAAGGATGCCAGAAAAGCAGCCTTCCTTTCCTCTATTATGGCGATGATACTCTTCTTTGCCCTGACATTGGCTCCCTGGACCATCCGCAACTATCGAGTTCACAACGCTTTTATACCGGTGGCGAGTGAAGGGTACGAGATGCTTTGGATCTTCAAGGTCAAACTTAAAGGGCTAATCCCTCCCACGGACTACAAATACCTTCCTCCTAGTTGGTATGAATTGCCTGAAGCCGAGCGGGGTCAACTCGCCCTTCGGGAGACTCTGTGGGTCTTCAAAGAGCAGCCGTTTAAGTTCATTAAAAACTCCCTTATCGGCAGTTTTGCTATATTCCGTCCCTTTACCCCAACTACCGATTACAATCATAGTCTAGGTATTCTCCTCCCGCTAGCAGCAATGGGCGTTTTCTTCTCCGTCAAATTTGGGGGAAAGATATCAATCACACATTTTTTGCTTTTCAATTTCTGGGCAATGGCAATTCTAACCTACGGACACCCTCGCTTCTTGGTGCCTCTCTTGCCCTCCCTCTTCATCTTGGCTGCCTACGCCACTGATTCCTGGCTCAAGACAGATAAGAGAACTTTCGGGATCGTCATGGGCTTAATCCTAGGTATTAACCTGCTTATCGTAATCTGGTTTCCACAAATTCAAGCCTTCATGGAGGGTCCCCTCAAAACCATGTTGCTGCGTTAAGCTGCGATCAACTTCCAGGAGGGGCGGTCTGCAATGATACAGGTAATGAGGCGACGCAGGATTTGCCACATCACCAAAGCCACCGGCGTCGCTGGCTCTGAAAACCATTTGCTCACTCTGCTAACAAGCCTGGACAGGGCTGGATCTTAGGCCGCCCTATTACCAAGCGGATTGCAGGACTGACCATGTATGTGTGCATCACACTTCACACTGAGAAACTCCATTCGGACGGGTTGTGGAGTAGACTTGCTGACGTTGTCAACTTCTTGGATGCGCAGGCAATAAAGGCAACCTTCTTTTCCATTGCCCCGCTCCACCCGGTTTACCGAGAGCAGCCAGGCTTTTCCGAGGGAAAATGGGTCGAACGGCTGAGCCATCTCCATCACAATGGCCATCTGATTGAGCAGCACACCCATTTCTACGGCGAAAGGGAGAAAAAGGGCGATCTCTCTTACGATAACCTGAGGAAACGTCTGGAAGAGGATAAGGATTGGCTGGAGCAACATGGGTTTCCGATACAGGGTTTTGTAGGAGGCGCTTGGGTCATAAATGAAGAGGTCTTCCGGCTTTTGATTGAGAATGGCTATAAATACGACTGCACGGCGAGGAGCTTTGAATTCGGTTATCTGCAGGGGCGGGGAGATCAACTCATAGCGTCTAAGCCGCTTAAGGTTCTATCGAGGACCAATAGTCTGCTCGAGATGCCAACCACTGCCTCGGTGAAAAACGTGCTCTTGAGTTTCCTGCCCTTTCCCTCATATAAACCTTACCTCGTTGGAGGAGGAGAGGTACAATTCTGCATCATATACCTTCACGATTACGATTTGGCTAAAATCACAGTCAGAAATGCCCTCAGGCTGGGAATCCATTGGCTAAAGGCTACTAAGGGCGGCGAGTTTATCACGACGAGGGAATTATACCGCATTTTGGATGCCGTCCAGTTGGAGGAGCGGGTTCTCGGGGGGTTTTAGCCAATGAACTTATTCGAATCAGCCCAGCCAATTGTCGGCGACATAGCCAGGGTACACCTGCTGGAGAGAGTGTTGGAGATAACAGCGAATGAAAAGCTTAGCATCCTGGATGTGGGATGTGGAGATGGCAGCCTATGGAGGCCTTTGCTGGGAAATGACAACATTGAACTCTGGGGCGTCAATTTCTCAAAAGGTCCGCTGCTGTGAAGAACGTTAGAATACTCCATGTCATTTACAGCCTCGAAATCGGCGGGGCGGAGATGGATTTGGTCGCTAAGGCCAAAGTCTTGGTCAAGGAATATGGCTATGACATTGCTATCGCCTGCCTTTTGAGGCGGGGGGAGCTGGTGGGGGAAGCAGAAAGGGATGGGATCAGGGTTATTGGCCCTGTGATGGGCGGGAAGTCAGACATTAGGGTTATCCCCAGGCTCGTCAGGATAATGCGCTGCGGCAGATTCGACGTTGTCCACACCCACATGTTCGCCTCCAACTTCCTGGGGCGTGTGGCGACCATGCTTGCAGGCGTGCCAGTCATCGTATCAACGGTTCAGCTCATCGCCGAGAGGGAGAAATGGTGGGAGATAGTCCTCGACCGAGCACTGCAATTCAAGACCGATATGATGATCACCTCTTCTGAGGCGGTACGAAGGAGTTTTATAGAGCGCGGGATTCGGGAGGACAAGGTAACGACCATTTACAATGGCATTGACTTTTCGAAATTCGAGAGCATTGATAGGGTCGAAGCAAGGAATAAAATCAGGCTGGAGTTCGGCCTGGACGATAGCACCTTTTTGGTAGGAACCGTGGCTAGACTGCAGCGTGTTAAGGGCATAGAATGCTTGATCGAAGCAGCCAAGCACGTCGTGGAAAGCACACCTGACGCAAGATTTCTCATCGTTGGGGACGGTCCCCGGAAAGCGAAGCTGGAATATAAGGTTAAACAACTCGATTTATCGTCAAGGTTTATTTTTGCTGGCACGCGGGGAGACGTCCCCGCCATTTTATCCGCCCTGGACCTCTTCGTTCTCCCCTCCTTATCGGAGGCCTTGGGCATCGCTGTCATCGAGGCGTTGCTCATGCGGGTCCCCGTTGTTGCTACTAATGTGGGGGGGGTACCCGAGATTGTCAAAAGTGGAGAGACAGGTCTTTTAGTCCCCCCGAAAGATCCAACCAGATTGGGTGAGGCCGTTGCGTATATGCACTCCAACAGGGATGGGGCCATTGTCATGGCCCGGGCTGGGGAACGAAGGGTGCGGGAGATGTTTGAAATCAACCGCTTGGCGCGAAAGCAGGTTGAGCTATATGAGATGCTCCTCGCTAGGAGGCAAGTTGAAAGCTAGGGTTCTCGTAACCGGAGGGGCAGGCTTCATCGGCTCTAACATCGTCGCTGAGCTGGTGCGGCGAGGGGAGCGAGTGCGGGTCCTTGATAACTTTGCTACTGGTAAAAGAGAGAACATCGCCCCCTTTCTGAGCCAGGTGGAGCTGATTGAGGGGGACTTGAGGCACCCAGAGGCAGTGCGACAAGCTGTCGAGGGCGTGGACTACGTGCTGCACCAGGGGGCCCTGCCTTCTGTACAACGCTCCATCGAGGACCCATTGACCACCAATGAGGTGAACGCCCGGGGAACGCTCAACCTTCTCATCGCCGCCCGAGACGCCGGAGTC
>Ga0209979_1002936_pt1 | contig 15588 bp, 12 predicted proteins | sample AnhtaG_FD_183114 | JGI IMG/M metagenome (GOLD analysis project Ga0209979, IMG submission 183114) | Deep subsurface microbial communities from Anholt, Denmark to uncover new lineages of life (NeLLi) - Anholt_01485 metaG (SPAdes) (version 2) | ecosystem: Environmental > Aquatic > Marine > Oceanic...
ATCATTGTGAAAATATAAACAAACTTTAAATAGAAAAAAACTGATTTACCAATTACTCAATTTTGTGAGTATTAGTTAGGTAGAACATAAATAGATGTCTGTATGTGATGTATCATGTCAAAAGAAAACGAGATGTTGGAAGAATTAAAAAAGATTCGTGAACTTCTTACCCCTAAACCAGAACCAGAACCAAAAAAACCTAAAAATTTCGCTGCTGAATTTTTACAGTTCATCAAAAAACATAAGATACTTGGACTTGCCTCTGCATTCATTCTTGGTCTTGCTATTAACGCCCTTATTTTATCATTGGCTAAAGACATAATAACACCAATTATAGGAATATTCATACCTGATTTTGAAACGATCCAAGATATTAAAATTGGTGTATTCGGTATTGGAAATTTTATCGCAAGTATAATTAACTTTATAATTATCGCTATTATAATATTTTTAATAGTAAAATATGCATCAAAAATAGGGTTCGAATAAAACATAAATTTCTCATATTTATTTCTTCTTTTTTTAAAATTTACTTTTTGATTAGTCTCTATGACCTAGAATAGTTACCGAACAAACGGCGTAAGTAATAAATTAAAGAAAATTAAGTTAAATTTGAATAATTTATGAATTTTTGAGTTAGACGGAGAAAAAAAGTATCCAACCTCACTTTCTTTAATCAATTGATGAAAATACAATTACATTAATTCTTGAGTTTTGAAATGTGTTTTTTATTGATTGGGCATACATCTAAGCATGTGGTACAACCAATAGTATATTCTAATAAGAAGGTATTCGAAATCAATTCAATATTCTTTATATAATTCTGATCGTAAGGATGTAATATATTGATCCCATGCTTAACTGTATTTGGTAGACAGGTCATCTTTTTAAAATTACCACTTTTGTCAAATGCTTTATTAGGGCACTTATCAATACACAAATTACATTCTTTGCATACATTATCTTCCATTATCGGATCTGCAATTAGTTTTGCGGTTGTTATTACAGATGATAACCTCAATAATGTGCCATGGATGGGATGAATTAACAACCCATTTTTTGCGATTTTTCCGAGACCTGCTGCTAATCCTGCATGTTTTAATGAAATAATTCCCCACGGTTGAAAATTCTCTATTGCTAAAGGATTATATGATGGAATGGAAATCGAATAATAGCCAAGAGATTCAACATAATGAGCTAATCTGACTCCTGTAATATCTAAAAATTTATATAAACTATGATAGGCTCTATGAACAAGGTTAGTATGATGATTTTTCAATCTAAAAATTGATCTTGGCATTGACTTACCAAAAACAATTACTGAATTAGCATCTTCCAAGATGTTTTTTGGCTGATGAGATTCCGGTGCTTCCAGGAAAAGATCGTTATTCACATCTGCAATCCCAACTATATCCATGTCGGCTTCTAAAACGAATTTTTTTACTTTATCTGTTAATTCTTGAATTCGATTCGTTTCTGACATATTAAATCCCCATAATTAAAATTCCTAATTATAACTCATTTCTTTGTTAAGAAATAATTATTGAATTATCTACTTTTTGAAAATAAAAAAATTTTTAATTTTAATCACGTTGACCAAGAATAGTCACTGAACAAACAGCATAAGCGCCTCCCAAATTATGAGCTAAGCCAATTTTAGGGTCAGGAACTTGTCTTCCTTCAGCTCTTCCTTGAAGTTGTTTAGCAACTTCCTGGACCATTCTGCAACCAGTACTTCCTATTGGATGGCCAAATGACTTAAGTCCACCACTTGGATTCACTGCTGTTTCCCCATCCCAATTAAACATACCATTTTTTAATTCTTCAGCTGCTTTCCCTCGCTCACAAAATTGCAGATCTTGACAGTTCAATAACTCAGTTATTGTAAAACAATCATGAACTTCTGCTAAGTCAATTTCCTTCCTGGGATTTATAATACCTGCTTCTTTGTATGCCATTTTTGCCGCATCAACAGTAGCTGGAGCTGATATGAAATCAAAATTTGTATCATACCAGGGATAAGCCGTATGTACAGAAAGAGAATTGGATTTAACAAGAATATAATCATCGGCATGAGCATAAGATTCTGCGAGTTCGGGTCGAGTTAGGATTAGTGCAGCAGAACCATCACTCATAGCACAACAATCAAATCTTCCTAGAGGATCTGCAATCATAGGAGCATTTAGAGCTTGTTCTAATGTAATTTTCATTCTAAAATGGGCTTTTGGATGATAATAACCGTTCTCATGGTTCTTTACAGCCACACGTGCTAAATCCTCTTTATTCCAACCATATTCATGAAAACTACGAGTAGCAAGTAAGCAAAACATCGCTGGAGCTGATGGACGCGGTAATACAGGATGACCCATTACAGTAGTACCAGGAAGACCTCTTCCTCCCTCATCCATCAATTTTTCCACACCACAAGCCATAGCCACATCATAGGCTCCAGAAGCAACCCCAAAACATGCATTACGGAAAGCATCCATACCTGAGGCGCAGTAGTTCTCGACTCGAGTTATTGGTTTACCACCTAACCTTAATGAATCTTCTAAAGTAGTTCCAGAAACACCTGTAAAGAAATAATAAACCCCAAGCCAAGCTGCATCAATTTCATCTTTAGTTATACCTGCATCTTTAATTGCACCTTGAGTAGCTTCAAAAAGTAAATCCTCTTTACTTTTATCCCATAATTCACCATATTTTGTAGCATCACAGCCAATAACGGCAACTTTATCTTTAATACCATGTGCAACCATGTATTTAACCTCATTTGTTAAATAATTTTAATAAAAAAAGTATTTGATATTTAATTTTTCAATCCCTTTGTCCCAAAATCGTGACTGAGGCAACACTGAAAGCACCCCCAAGATTGTGACATAACCCAATCTTAGCATCAGGAACTTGTCTCCCTTCAGCACGGCCTTGCAATTGTTTAGTTATCTCTTGAAGCATTCTACAACCTGTAGAACCAATTGGATGCCCAAAAGATTTTAAACCTCCACTTGGATTGATTGCTGTTTCTCCATCCCAATTAAATGTTCCATTCTTTAATTCTTCAGCAGCCATACCACGGTCGCAAAATTGCAGGTCTTGGTCATTGATAAGCTCAGTAATGGTAAAACAATCGTGAACCTCTGCTGCTTCAATCTCTTTTCTAGGATTGCTAATCCCCGCCTCTTTATATGCCATTTTAGCAGCTTTAACCGTTGAGGGGAAACTCGTAAAATCTGCCCCAGGTCCATTAGGTGGAACATACCATGGAAAATTCGTCCTTACGGATATTTGATTTGATTTTACTACTATATAATCGTCCGCATGTGCGTAACTCTCAGCAAGATCGGGTCTTGTTAAAATTAATGATGCTGCTCCGTCCGACATCGCACAACAGTCGAATCGGCCAAGAGGGTCAGCAATCATAGGAGCTTTCATCGCTTGTTCAATTGTAATTTTACTTCTAAAATGTGCTTTTGGATGATATGAGCCATTATCATGGTTTTTCACTGCTACTCGAGCTAGATCTTCTTTTGTCCATCCAAATTCATGAAAACATCTTGTTGCTGCCATTGAAAACATTGCAGGGGCAGATGGTAATGGTAATACAGGATGCCCAAATATCTTAAATCCAGGTAATCCACTTGAACCTTCATCCATAAGTTTTTCAACTCCACATGCGAGAACTACATCATAAGCACCACTAACAACACCAAAACATGCATTTCGGAAAGCATCCATACCTGAGGCGCAGTAGTTCTCGACTCGAGTTATTGGAATACCATCAAGCCTTAAAATGTCTTCAACTGTAGCACCTGACATACCAGTAAAATAATAATAGATCCCTGCCCAAGCTGCCTCAATCTCCTCTTTTTTGATTCCAGCATCTTTAAGAGCACCTTGAGTTGCTTCAAAAAGTAAATCTTCCCTTCCCTTATCCCATAATTCTCCATATTTCGTAGCATCACATCCAATAATAGCAACCTTATCTTTAATTCCTTTTACTGCCAACTTTTCCACCTCATTTAAAATCTCCCTCTTATTGGTCGACATTTCCAATAGTAATTCTTGAAGTCCGCACCTTCATGCTCTTTTCTAAAAGTTAATTCAACTTCCATTCCGATTTTTACATTATCTTCTGGATTTTCTATTTCTGTCATATTTAGCAAAACCCGCCCACCACCATCAAGATCTATTACACAACGTGGAACAGGTGTGTTCAAGTATGTTCCTCCAACTAAATGATCTAGCGTGTAAGTAAATATTTTACCTTTTAGAGCAAGTTTAACAAGTTCCATTTGATCATCAGCTCTACACACTATACAAGAACGGAATGTAGAAGGATATTGAACAGTCCCACAACTTTTACATCGATTACCGTACATTTTATACACAGTGAGAGTATCTCGCCATAAAGTCACAGCCGAGCTTTTTCTTACATACCGGTCTTTTTCAAGGAGTTTTTTACTTTCAATATAAACATTATAATTTTTTAGAGTTGTCATTGATTTTTGGTGCCCTGCTATTCCCATATGATTCTTGGAAAGTTCTCTTAGAGCCCTTCTATCCTGAACATGCATTAATATCGCATCAGCACCATCACCAAATCCCGCTAAAATTATTTTTGCTTCCTCTTTTGGACGTTTCATAGCAGAGACTAGTAACATAAAAGACATTGGAGTTCCGAGGTCACCAACTTGAAAAAATAATCCATTTTGGGCGACACCTTGGTTGAATTTCATTCTCTTGGAGATACGACCATGTGTTCGAGGATTATTATAATAATATGCTGCTACATCAATATCTTCAGGATTCAAGTTATTTCTTTTCATAATCTCAGACATTACTCTTGTAATACTTTGAGTATAAAATTGATTGTCCATTTTAGCTTCAAAAGTCCTAACAAAACTATCTTCCTTCGCTCTTTTCCATGGACCAGTAACATTAGCTGAGATAGAATAATAGTCATCAATGACAATAGGTAGATTTTCTCCTTCTGAAACCAAGAGAGCAGCAGCACCATCAGCATATCCAAATTCATACATAGTTGCAGGTTCTGCTTCTCTAGTATCTGAAGCGATAATAAGTATGCTGCTGATGTCTTTATTTGCTTTAATGGTATCCATTGCTCTTGCTAAGGCCGTTGTTGCTGCTTTCAAGGAATCTGTAAAATCTATAGTTATAATATCTTCTCTCATATCTAATACGGTAGCTATGAATGAGGCTGAATCTTTTTCAGTATACACTTGAGTTGTAGAAGCAAAATACAAACCGTCAATACTCTTTGGATCAATTCCGCTTAAACAATCTAATCCTGCCTCTACAGCCATAGTAAGGCTATCTTCATCAACACTCGCAATAGCTTTAGTACCGGGGACTGCTGGAAAGTCCCACGCTTTAGCAATCAACTCACGGGGCATAAGATATTTTGGTAAATATGCGCCATAAGACTTTATTCCTATCATTTATTTATTTCTCCCTTTTTTTTAATATTTAATTTATTATATGATTTTGAATTTTTCACAATTAAAATATTTCTTTAAATTTACCAATGCAAAACCACAAAAGGAAAGTTATTATAAGAATATAATTTTGAATAAACAATAATCTAATCAAAGAAGGTGATATTATTCTTTATCCAATAAGAAATTCATATCGTCAGTATATTGAATTACATGATTTTTGGGATTTTCGATTTGATTATGATGATAATGGTGTAGAAAAAAACTGGAATAAGGGATTTGGCAACGGAGAACCAATCGCGGTTCCTGCAAGTTGGAATGATCAATTTTCAGAAGGTCGAGATTTTTTAGGTCCTGCATGGTATCAAACTATTATTACTGTTCCAACAGGTTGGGATGAGCAAAAAATTTTTCTTAGATTTGGATCTGTTAATTATTTGGCAGACGTTTGGTTAAATGGAGAATTTATTGGATCTCATGAGGGGGGACACTTACCATTCGAATTTAACATCACAGAAAAAATGAATAAGAATGAAAATCTTCTCGTTGTGCGAGTGGATGGAAGCTTGTCTGCAGATAGAGTACCTCCCAGTGGTCGTCCTTTTAATTATCCTCCAAATAATTTTGACTTTTTTCCTTATTGCGGAATACAACGTCCTGTTATACTCTACTCCGTTCCTAGTAATTTTTTTACTGATATAACCGTTAGAACAGATATTCAAGAAAATATTGGCAGAGTACTCGTAAAAATAAAATTGGAAAAAGTAGCTCAAGATAAAATTAACTTTATAATAGAAGGACATGGTGCAAATATTAAATTGGAAAAGTTAGTTGAGGGAGATGAGGTAAATGCAACGATAGATGTAAAAAATCCAAGGCTATGGTCTCCAAAGTCCCCTAATCTTTACAACCTTACAGTCGAACTTTACAATGAAAACGTTATATTTGATTCTTATACATTAAAAATCGGAATTAGAACAATTGAAGTTAATGGAAGCCAATTATTATTAAATGGAGAACCTATTGTATTATATGGATTTGGACGTCATGAAGATTTTCCAGTCGCTGGTCGTGGGTATCTACCTGCTGTTATCATAAAAGATTATTCATTAATGAAATGGATTGGCGCTAATTCTTTTCGAACAACACATTACCCATACTCAGAACAAATGATGGATCTCGCAGATCGTCTTGGTATATTGATTATCGATGAAATTCCAGCAGTAGGTCTCACCTTTGATAGAAACCATATTGACCGTCATCTTGAACTTTGCCAACAATATATCCAAGAATTAATAGCTCGAGATAAGAACCATCCTAGTGTAATTATCTGGTCTTTAGCTAATGAACCTAAATCTAGTGTACACTCGAAGGAATTTTTCCATAAACTATATGACATAACCAAAAATTATGACTCCTCTCGACTCATAACTTTAATCAATATGCAGGGAGTTAAGAATGAAGCGTTTGAGTTTTGTGATATTATATGTTTAAATCGATATTATGCATGGTATACAGAACCTGGACAAATTGAGAAAGGAATAGAGAATTTATCAACAGAGCTAGATAAAATCCATCAGTTATATGATAAACCAATAATATTAAGTGAATTTGGAGCAGATACTATTCCAGGATGGCATGCACAACCTCCAGAAATGTTTAGTGAAGAATATCAATTAGAGTTTTTAACGCGATATATTGAACTATTGAATAACAAGCAATATATCGTAGGACAACATGTATGGAATTTATGTGACTTTAAAACTTCTCAAGGTATCCGAAGAATGGGAGGAATAAATTATAAAGGCGTATTTACGCGAGATCGTAGGCCTAAAATGGCAGCACATCAACTTAAGAAGCTTTGGAAAAAAAATAAATAGATTTATTATAAAATTTTTTTTTCCATTTGAGGAATAAAGAGATATAGCTTTATATAGAGATAAATTATACTTTCTTTGTGGTAGAATAATTTTCCATTAGGATATTTGAAAATGGGAAAAGGATGGGAGACTTTTATAAGAATCTTTTTCTATTCGTCATACCTAATTATTCTTAATATACTAAATTGTATTCTCTGTTGATGATATGATGAATGGTCCTGTTGAACCTTTTAAAATTAAAATGGTCGAACATGTAGGAATGCCAGATGAAAAGAGAAGAAAAGAAGCTATTAAAGAAGCAGGGTATAACACCTTTTTGTTAAAGTCTGAAGACGTATTTATTGATTTGTTAACTGATTCTGGTACTTCTGCTATGTCTGATTATCAGTGGAGTGGCATGCTCTTAGGTGATGAGGCTTATGCTGGAGCTCGTAATTTTTACAATCTTGAGAAAGCGATACAAGATGTTTTAGGTTATAAATACATAGTCCCTACTCACCAAGGTCGGGGTGCTGAACACCTCATGTATAGCCATCTTGTAAAACCGGGGCAAATTGTTCCAAGAAACATGTATTTTACTACATCTAAGTTACACGTTGAACTTCCTGGCGGAAAGATGGTAGATATGATTATTGATGAAGCTCACGATCCAGAGAATGAACATCCATTTAAGGGAAATGTAGATTTTAAAAAATTACAGAAATATATAGACGACTATGGATTGGATAAAATCTCTTTTGTAAGTGTAGAAATGGATGTAAATATGGCTGGAGGTCAACCCGTTTCCATGGAGAATTTACGAAAATTAAGAGAATTTTGTAATGATTACAAACTTAAAATAATATTTGATGCAACTCGTTCAAGTGAAAATGCATATTTTATTCGAGAACGTGAAAAAGGTTATGAAAACACTCCAATTATTGAAATTTTAAGAGAAATGATGAGCTATTCTGATGGATGCATTTATAGCGCGAAGAAGGATTGCCTTGTGAATATTGGCGGCTTTCTTGCAACTAATGATAATGATATTTTTGAAGCTACTCGAAATATGGTTGTAGTCTATGAAGGACTACATACATATGGAGGTATGGCAGGGAGAGATATGGAAGCAGTTGCTAGGGGTTTGAGAGAGGGGACTCAATATGAGTATTTAAAATATAGAATTCATCAAGTACGGTATTTAGGCGACATGTTAAGAGAGGCGAACGTTCCAATTGTAAAACCTATTGGGGGTCATGCTGTTTTTCTTGATGCCGTGGAATTTTTGTCCCATCTCGAAAGAGCGCAATGGCCAGCACAAACATTAACCGCAGCGATTTATGAGGATTCTGCGGTGAGAAGTATGGAAAGAGGGGCTATTTCGAAGGGAAGAGATAAAGAAACTGGTGAAAATCTTTTTCCGGCCTTAGAATTAGTAAGACTGACAATTCCAAGAAGGGTTTACACAAATTCCCACATGGAATATACAGCAGAATCAATAATAAGACTCTACGAGAAGAGAAATACGATTCCGGGATTAAAAATGATTTACGAACCAGAGTATCTAAGATTTTTTCAGGCTCGATTTGAAAAATTATCTCTTTAAAATATTTAAAATCTTTTTTCAAGCACAGTTATTATTGGATGAAATCCTGTTTTGCTAAAAACATCAAGAAGTTTTTCATCAGTCTTATAAGCAAGATTGATTCTTATCGAATCACATCCCCACGATTGCAAAATCTGAATGGCCCTATCTGCTAAGAGTTTTCCAACACCTCTACCTATATATCCTTCTTTAGTCGCCCAATTATCTAAATATCCAATGTATTGCCCTAAGGTATTTTTTTGAGCTTCAATCACACCCATACTTACTACTTTACCAGACTTCAATTCTGCAATCAGAGTAATTCGTTTTAGATTTGGTTTAAATTGCCTTAATCCGGAAGATTCTCTCCATTGATTTTCGCTGAATCCAATATCAAATAATTTATTAAGTTCTTTCAAGATTTCTAAAGTTGCTTGATAATCTGATGTTCGATAATTTCTTATGATTATATCTTCATCTTTAATTATATCTTCTGACATTATACTTTCCACTATTAACTTGTAATTTTATTTATTATTTTTAAATCTATTCTTTTAGTAAGGATTTTTTGAATGCTCTCACTCCCCTCTCGTTGATTGATAGAAACCAAATATTCATCAATATAAGGAACGATTGGGGAAACAAATAGAAGTTCCTCTTGGGGAAACCAAAAATCAATCTCCTGGGTCATAACCTCCTTCTCAAAAAATTCTTTCACATGAGTTATTGTTATAGAAATGTCTTTCAACTCTTTATTTGTATTGTTTTGAACCGTAATCTCAATTTCTTGGCTATTTTCTACAAGGTTGATGGATGTTATAGATAGCGGTTGATTAATTGTAAGGTCGTTATCTGTTTGCTTATTAGGGTCAAATAGTTCGATAGTTGAAAATTCATCTCCTCCTTTTAAACTACTAGGATCAAATCCTTTTAATGCGAAATAAGAAATAGCTCTTTGAGCTTTAAGAGAGGGAGATTCAGCTCTTTTCTGAATTACATTTGAAAAGTACTCTTTAACGGTTTTGTCAATCAATTCTCTCATAAAAAACTTTATTTTTTTCCCTTTTTTTATATATTCTTGTATTTTTGGTGTTTTGATTACTGTTTCCCTTGCAATCTCACTTTCAATAACCTCATAAAATTCATTTTCAAATTTATTTCTTATTTCGTCCGTTAGTTTTCGAATGAGATTATCCCCAAAAATTTCCAATTCGAACGGCAAAGACACTACTACTACTATTGTTTCTGGAGTTTCTTCTTCAAGACCTGCGCGTCTTTTCTTTCTTTCTGATTTAGCTAAGAATTTCTTACCAAAAAAAGCGTATCCTTTGTATTCTAAATCTATATGATCAAGTTCCTCTGTTTCTAAAAACCATATTGGGTGATAATTTATGGGTCGCATGTATTTTTTATTGCTTCTAAATCTATCATCGGGATACATTAATAGAGGTATTTGTCCTTTTTTTTCATCAAAATACATTATATAAACTACGCATAAATATTCATTAGGATTTTTTTCCAATTTATCACTATTAAATATATCAGCCACTTGAAACCAGTTTTTAAAGGTATTCTATAACAATTAGTTAATCGTTCTATAATGGAATTAAATTTTACTTATACTAAAAAATTTAACGATATTACTTAATATATTTACAATTTTGCAAAAATAGTAAAAAATTGAATTCTTCAGAATTTTTAAAACCTAATTTAGATTATCTCCTCTTATTCATAAGTAAAAAGGTAAATTCATATGATTATTACAGATGTTAAATCGTACTTATTGGAGCTTGATTTTAAGGTTAAGATTGGCTCTATGCCGAGATTAAAAGCAACAGGTTTGTATATAAATATTTTAACAGATGAAGGAATCGATGGATGGGCATTAAGTCATTGGAATCTTAGCAACGCCGCACAGAAGATTTTTATAGAGGAAGCTCTTAAAAAAATGTTGATCCGGAAGGATCCTTTTATGACAGAAGATATCTTTCATACAATCTATACATCCAGTAATCGGATTATGTTTGGAATTCCATCAGCTACTTCTGCTATAATGATTGCTTGTTGGGATATAATAGGCAAAGCAACAAAACAACCAATCTATAAACTTTTAGGAGGGAGAAAGCAAAGTATTAGAGCTTATGCTTCCATGCCCCGTGGATATAAACCTAAAGCGGCGGTGGGTGTTGTAGAGTCTGCTTTGAAGCCAGAGCTCGGTGGTTTTAAAGCAGTTAAGTTAAGAATCGGGAATGGACCAAAAAAGGATGAAGAATTGATAAAAGAAGTACGAGACACATTTCCAGAGATAGATATTATGGTCGACGCTAATTCTGCTTATGATTCTGTAAATGAAGCACTTAAAGTGGCAAATATTTGTGCTAAATATGATGTCGCTTGGTTAGAGGAACCTATTCCAACCGACAATCTTAATGGATTAGCTAAGATAAGAGAGAAATCTCCTGTTCAAATTGCTGGAGGAGAAAACGACATGGGTATATTCAGATTTGAAGATATTCTCTCTAAAGAATGCTTTGATATCATACAACCAGATACAACTCGTAGTGGAGGGTATCTACAAATGAAAAAGATTGATGCAATTGCAGAAGTTAAAGGTGTTCGGTGTATTCCTCATATATTTGGATTTGGGCATATTTTGGCGGCAAATCTTCATTTTATAATGTCAACTAGATGTGATTGGTGCGAGTTTCCGTTCATACCGGAAGTATATCAGCTCTTAGAAGATCCAATTAAAGCTGAAAACGGAATAGTAAAAGCTTTAGAAAAACCTGGTTTAGGTGTGGAAATAAATCAAAAAATGTTCGAAGAAAATGTTCTTAAATAAAATAATAAATTTCTTTTTTTAAACTTGGTTCACAATCTTTTCTTTTTCTAAATAGTTAACGAGTTCTACAACCTTATTTGGTGGAATAATCATGTTATATTCCAAAGACAAAAAGCTTGTTACCCTTAAAAGGTTATATCCTTTACATACTAAATTAATCAACTCACTTATTGGACCTAAATACTCAGACTTCAAACGCTTGCAAAAATCTTTAAATGATGGATTTTCAAATAAAGAAAATAGTTGGTCTACAACAAGGGGTCCATTGAAGTCGGGCTTATAGCTTAAATTTAATTTAGATTCTAATATTTCAATTTCTTTATCTCCTCTGTATTCTTTAATTTGATTACTCCATCTTAAACTGTATATTTCAAGGATTTCTGAAATTTCTTTTTTAGCTGGTTCAAGCAGACCGACCAATTTAGAGGATGAGTTAACATTTTCTACCCACTTTAATAAATCCAATTCATAATCATGAAATGATTGAATGATATCAGTTCCTAATACAACTAATTCAATTAAATCTTCTTTACTTGACTTGTCTTTTGGAATGGTTATGCTTAATATTAATTCTTCTAAAAGTTTGATTGCTTTTCCCCATCTATTATATATACCTTGATGAATAATAGGCCATAACTCAAATATTAAATCATCGTCTAATACCGAGAGTATATGAGATATGGATATAGCCATTCCGATAACTCTTTTCAATTCTGTAGAATCACAGTATTCTACAGTATCCATTGATGAGTGATAATAAGGATCCTCATGTCCAAACATAAGTGAGGGTATTCCGAAGTATGAATCAGCAAAAAGAATATGATCACTCCCTCCTTCAAAACTGGTTAACCGATAACTCATTGGAACTTTTGTACCATTAATCGCGATACCATTAGGGTGATCAGCAATCTTCTCTATAAATAGTGTTGCAATATCATTGAGGATTGAGGGTGTGGAATGAGGAGCTAAATTTACTTGTAAAGGATACCCTATTTTAAGGCGATGTTCTCCAATCATATCTAAATTAAGACATGCTAATACGTTGTTAATTTTATTTTCGTGATATTTCATCCACGGGACGGTTCCATTAAACTCTGGTACCCACACAAACCTAATAGTTCTTTTAGGTTGTTCTAATGCTTTTTTATCAATTAAATGATTCAATGCTCTTGCGAGTTCCAATAGTCCAGCAGCTCCACTAGCATTATCATTTGCACTTGGAAATGGGTGACATAAATGAGCAATAACTATTATTTCTTGCTCAGGATATTCTCTTCCTCTAATAGAAGTAGTTATTACTTCTAGACTTCCATTCATAAATTTGGCATTTATTTTCGCATGTACTTTTACTGGCCCTTTTTCTAATAATTCTTTTAAGTAAATAGCTTGTTTGTAAGAAATGCTAAAACCAAACTTAGCTTTATCAAGCCGGTCATGAGTAGTAAAAAAACTATTATAAATTCGCTTATCTAATTGATCGCCTGTTCTTTTCAAATCAGGATAATAAATCACCCCTAGAGCTCCTGAACTTTCAATGTAGGAATGATACATAAATGTTAGACTAGAAATCAATATCAGTTTACCATCGATATCCTTACTTTCATAATCTTCCTTTTTATCCCCTTTTCCTATATCTACTACTTCAGCTATGATATCACATGATTTTGAATGTGTTACAATAGATGTTTGAATTTCATCATAATCGCATAATTTTATTCTTTCTGGTTCGGTAATCCAGAGTTCACCAGACTCAATTTCCCATTGGTAAGCTGCGACATATCCCCAAGCATTATTTTTTCCATCAGCAGGGGATTTAAAGTGTTCAATCTCGTTATATCCAATCCTAGATAATTCATTCTTTATTATTTCAGCAATATCATGATACCCCTTAGAACCTTGTATTCTGCTAAATTGAGATATCTTTGCGACCCAATCCCAAGCTCTTTGCCCATTAACTTCAGATAAAATATCATTAAGGTATTTTTCAATATCCATGATCTAAACAATAATGAATGTTTTTTAATTATTTTTAATTAAAATATGAAGCAATTAGAATAAAGTATACTTCAATTGGATTTTTTCTTTTTTTATCATTTATTCTCTAAATCAAGTCTCCTTTTTAATAAAGTATCTCTACATTCCTTCAATTCATTAGGATAATAAAAGTAAGGAATAATCCAAAAGAGTGATCCACTCAACCAAATAATTAAAACTACAAAAATAGCAAAAGGCAACAATGACATATTCCTTTCGATCATGGAAGATATCAGCAAATTTCCAATAATACCCCCGAGATTCACCATTAATCCATTCATAGCATTCGCTGTACTTCTAACCTCAGGTAGAGATACCTCTGAATAAATAGCAAATTGATTTCCAGAAGAGAAAGCTACAAAAAAAAATCCTAAATAACCTATTATCACAAAAAATATCCAAGAAAAGACAATTTGAAGCATTGTTTCAGTATAGAATGGTATTAAGTAAAATGCCAATAAAAGAGAAATTCCTACAATAAGACCGATTAACGAAACAATCACTCGACCTTTTAACTTTCCGGATCTGAAATATCTATCTCCTAATCTTCCGCCTATAATGGATCCAAGGAGAGCACCACTCCCAGCTAGAATATAAATAGTTGTGACTATTAATTCAGCATCAGTACCATTTATTTTAGTATTTAAATAAAAGATTGCCCATATCCCAAGTGTAGCATTAGCTATACCTGAGCATAACACTGAAATTAATATTCCTCCTACTGATCGTGTTCTAAATAATTGCTTCAGATTACTATAAGTTATTTTGTAGTTATAATTTATTTCACCTTTAAAATTCTCAAATTCTGGTTCTGAGCGTAACCGTTCTGGTTCTATAGCTGAGAAAGTATAAAAGATTAAAGTAAATAGTCCGAATATAAATCCTACACCATAGGCAATTCTCCATCCTAAGGGTCCGGCATAACTTCCTAGCAACCCTCCAAATATAATCCCCATGCCTGCCCCTAAAGTTAAACCAAATGACATCATTCCATATTTTTTTCCTCTATTTTTAGGTGAATAGAAATCTCCAATCATAGAAAAGCCAAGAGGTAAAAAAGCTCCAGTTCCAATTGCGCCTACTATAATAAAAAAGAAGTAATAAAAAAAATTTAATGATAAAGAAGCTAAACCAAATGTAAAAACCCACACAAAATTAGTATAGATAAAAATTTTCTTCCTTGAAATTCTTTCTGAGATAACATCTCCATAATAACCAAATACTAAGATACTAATAATCCCGATAATTAACGATGCAGCTGAAACTATTCCAATTCCAAATTTTGTTGTATTAGGAAGGTATGCCAATAAATTGTCTATATTCACAGGTAAAATTCCTGTACAAAAAAATATCATAAAGTAAAGAAGGAAAATCGAGCGGAAAGTTTTTTTTCTGTTTTCTTGATATGAATCACTCATTATTCAAATCTGAATTAGTCTATAGTATTTTTTTTTGATATTTTGAATAATAATATTTGAACTTCATCTTATAATAGTATTTATTTTATTCAAAAAGAATAAATTATCTATTGATTTATATCAACTTTGATAAACTTACCGATACCATTACTCAGTATTTTTAGAGTTTCCTCTTCTAATTCCTCTGGAATATGTCTGAAAGAAAAATTTTCGAGTGCTGGTAAGAGATTCTGAAGTTTTAATCTGGTTAAATAGTCTAATTGATCACATAAAGCAATTAATTGAAAATGAGTTGAATTCTCAATTAATACAGCGCCTTTACTTACGGTAAAATAATTTACTTGTTGTTGTAACATATATTTCCTTACATTATTCCATAGATCATGAAATCCTA
>Ga0209979_1002937_pt1 | contig 15587 bp, 13 predicted proteins | sample AnhtaG_FD_183114 | JGI IMG/M metagenome (GOLD analysis project Ga0209979, IMG submission 183114) | Deep subsurface microbial communities from Anholt, Denmark to uncover new lineages of life (NeLLi) - Anholt_01485 metaG (SPAdes) (version 2) | ecosystem: Environmental > Aquatic > Marine > Oceanic...
CCCCAGCTACTTTAGGTGTCTTTCTTCCCACCCAGCCCGCCCTACAGGGGTTTCACCCCTTTAAGACTCTCTATCCCCCCACCCTATAGGGGATGGTGCTCCAATCTCCCGCTTTTTGGGAGAGTTTTAGAGGCAAACGGGGCCCCCGTAAAAACAGAGTTTTTGTGGGGTAAAAAGCCTCTGAGGGCGGGAGGGTGGGACATAGAACAAATGCTAAAAACCGGGCAATCCCCCCTCCCCATTTTATATCTTTTCCCGCCCGCCGCCCTTAAGGGGAAGGGGCTAAAGCCCTTTTTACCGCCCCACCCCCGCTTTAAAATTACCCTCTTTCTCCTTAAGGCTTCATCTCCCCCCAGTTAGTGCCGGTCTTGATGTCCACCTTTAAGGGCACGCTGAGCTCTAAAGCGTTGGACATTAGCTCCGAAGCTAGTTTTCCCATCTCTTCCATCTCAGCTTTGGGCACCTCAAAGATAAGCTCATCGTGCACCTGAAGCAGCATCTTGCTCTTTAACTTACGTTTGGCCATCTCCCGGTCGAGGTTAATCATGGCCACCTTGATGATATCGGCCGAGGTGCCCTGCACCGGCATGTTTATGGCCATTCTTTCGGCGGCTTCCCTCAATTGTCGGTTAGAGGAGTTGATTTCGGGGATGGAGCGCCTCCTGCCCAGGATGGTCTGGACATAGCCCTCTTTCCTTGCCTGCTCTTTGGTCGATTCAAGGTATTGCTTTACCCTTGAGTATTTTTCAAAGTAAGCGGCAATGAACCCGGCGGCTTCTTCACGTGACAGCCCGGTAGCCTGCTCCAGACCGTAGTCGCTCATGCCGTAGATAACACCGAAATTAACTGTTTTGGCCACCCGGCGCATATCGGCTGTTACCTTTGATGGTTTTACGCCGAAGACCTGGGCGGCGGTGGCACTATGAATATCCTCGTCTCGGCGAAAAGCATCAAGCAGGCTTTTATCTTGAGATAGGTGAGCCAGGGCGCGCAGGTCAATCTGTGAATAATCGGTAGCTAGCAGATAAGACCCCGCTGGAGCAATAAACGCTTGCCTGACCTCCTTGCCCAGTTCGCCGCGGACAGGGATATTTTGCAAATTTGGCTCGCTGGAGGAGAGCCGGCCGGTAGCCGTGCGCGTCTGGTTAAAGCTGGTGTGCACCCGGCCCGTTTTGGGGTTGATTAAGTTAGGCAGGGCATCGATGTAGGTTGACTTGATTTTGCTTAGCTGGCGGTAGTCAAGGATAAATTCTATTACGGGGTGGACGCCACGCAGTTCCTCTAGCACCGCTGCCCCGGTGGAGTAGCCGCCCTTGGTCTTGCGCGCGGTCGGTAGTTTTAGCTCCCCAAAGAGGACATTACTCAGTTGCTGCGGCGAGTTTATATTGAACTGGTGCCCGACGCTGTTATAGACCTCAGCCTCAAGTTTAAGCAACTGCTCACCCAGGCGGTGCGACATCTGCCTCAGCAACCCGATATCCAGGGCTACTCCGTTCCTTTCCATGCCCACCAGCACCGGCGTCAGCGGCAGCTCAACCTGGGAGAAGAGCTGCCAAAGCCCCTGCTGGTGAAGCTCGGGCTCGAACAGTTCCGCCAGCCTCAGGGTCATATCGGCGTCGGCGCAGGCGTAATCGGCGGCACGGGCGATTTCCACCTGGGACATGGGAATCTGCTTTGCCCTCGAGCCGATGAGGTCAGAAATAGGCGTCATTTCAATAGCCAGCTTGCTGAAGGCGAGGGCTTTTAGTCCCATAGATTTCTCACCCAGCAGGTAGGCCGCCAGCATGGAGTCAAAGGTCAGGTTTTTCACGGTTACGCCACATTCCACCAGCACCGTCATATCATACTTGCCGTTGTGAGCCAGCTTGGCTAGCTTCTGGTCTTCCAGTACTGGCTTGAGTTTGGCAATAACCTGTTCCAGGGGCAGTTGTCCTATCTGCTCCAGCCCCACATGCCCCACCGGGATGTAGTAGGCTTCGCCCTTAGCCGGCGAAAAAGACAGGCCCACCAGCCGGGCTGACATCGGGTCGAGGCCGGTGGTCTCGGTGTCAAAGGCGAAGGTTTTAGCCGCTGACAGGCGGCTTATGAGCTTATCAAGCTCGGCAGTGTCACTCACGATGTGGTAGTCTCCCTCAGGAGGCTTGGCTTCAACCCTGGCGGCTCCTTCGGTCTCTATTTGGGGCAGTTTGGACAGCAGGCTGGCAAACTCAAGCTCGCGGAGAAGCTCGGTCACCTTACTGCGGTCGTAATGGCTGATTTGACAGTCATCAGGGTTTAAGCTTACCGGCATCTTGGTAACGATGGTCGCTAGCTCCTGGCTCTGGCGGGCAATGGCTTCATTCTCTTTTAGCAGAGCCTGGAGTTTAGGCGGCGTCACCTGGTCTATATGCTCGTAGATTTGCTCTATAGAGCCGAACTGCTGGATAAGCTTTACTGCCGTCTTGGCGCCGATACCGGCCACACCGGGGATATTATCCGATGGGTCGCCCGCCAGCCCTTTAAGGTCGGCAATCTGCTCCGGCTTTACCCCGTACTTTTCGCCTACCGCCGCTTCGTCGTAGAGCAAGGTATTACTGAAACCTCCCCTCGGTTTGGGGTAGAGAACCTTTACCCGTGGAGAGACCAGCTGCATGGTATCGGCGTCGCCGGTGACGATGATGGTATCGATGTCCTTGTCGCTGGCTTGCTGGCTGAGAGCACCTAAGAGGTCATCTGCCTCGTAACCCTCGAGTTCAAAGATAGGGATATGGAAGGCTTCCACCAGCTGCCTTACCCGCCCCAGTTGGTTAACTAATTCATCCGGTGTTGGCGGTCGCTGTGCCTTGTACTGGTCAAAGAGTTCATGCCTGAAGGTGGGACCTTTCATGTCAAAGGCGATGGCGTAGTGGGTGGGCTTTAGCTCGTTTATGACTTTAAGCAGCATCAGGGCGAAGCCGTAAACGGCGCCGACTGTTTCTCCAGTCTTGCTCACGGTGAGCGGGGGCAGGGCGTGGAAGGCACGATGAATCAGGGCGTTGCCATCAAACAGGACCAGAAGCGGCTTTTCCATGAGTATATTATAGCAGACCGATGGGATAATGACAGAAGCAAGCGGCGCTGTTTTTGGGTTGTCTTGCTTCCCCCGCCCCCCATTTTTAACTTATCCTTTTCTTCCCACCCGGCCCGCCCTCATAGGCTCCGTCTCTCTTTAACTCGCTCACCCAGCCCACCCAAAAGAGGCTTCGCCTCTAAAACACTCTTGCCCCTCCCCCCAGCGGGGAGCAATTATCCCCCCTGAAAGGAGAGTGAAGAGAGGTGAAACCTCTATCGGGTGGGAGGGTGGGAAGCAGAACACACTCTAAAAGCTGGACAATCCCCTCCCCCCTTAATTTATATGCTAAATCCCCCTTCAAAAATCACTGAGTGGAGCTTTGGCCAGAGGTCTTAAGTAGGAGGTATCGTTGTGCTTGGTAAGTACAAAACGCCCGTTTTGGTAGGCAAAGGTTGTCGTGCCGCAGGTATCCTGCCTTATGTTCCAGAAGTGGGAGTTATCCAGCCCCAATAAGGCACAGATTAAAACCTTGTTCACTACCCGGTGTGATACCAGGACTACCGTCCCCTTATGTTTAGCCACCACCCCATTTACCACAGCTAAGGCTCTTTCCCTGACCCCGCTTAAGGTTTCGCCATCGGGCATCTGTATCAAGTGCGGATTTTTAATCCATTGGGCGTAAAGCTCCTTGTATCTATCCTTAACTTCCTGGAGGTGCAGACCCTGCCATTGGCCAAAGTTACAATCTATAAGCCCGGGGGTAATTTCTACCTCAAGCTTGTGGTAGCCGGCAATCATTTCCGCTGTATTTAAGGCTCGCCTTAGTGGACTGGAGTAAACGGCGTCTATGTTTACCCCCTTAAGATATTCCGCCAGGAGTTCTGCCTGTCTTACTCCGGTCTCATTCAGCTCAATATCAATTCTTCCCCGGAATACCTCTGCCACATTCCACTCGGTTTCCCCGTGTCTGGCCAGAATAATTTCGGTCATAAGGTTAACTCTTTGGCTGCGATTTTTCTATCTTCTCCACCTCGATGGTGCATTCGGTTACCAGGGCGGCAAAAGCGCCCAGGGCCGCCAGCACCGGGGCTATCATAATACCAATTGCTGCCGCCGGCGCCCCAACTGATAGTGGAATCTCCAGCACCGTTCGTCCTTCGTGGATTACGCGCACCCTTCTGATGTTGCCTTCATGTATCAGCTGCTTGACCTTGGCCACCAATTTATCCCCGGATACGGTAAACTTTTCCTCAGTAGCCATTTCTACCTCCTACGGCATATTAGATTTGTTCCCTCTATTGTGTCAAGCGTCTTTTGCTTGCCCGCTTTTCTTTAGCTATCAATCTCAGAATACCTGTAATACCTAACCCCTTCCAGCGCATAGGCGTAAAGCGTATTGCCAAAATGGCTGTTCTATATCATAATATCTCTTGCTAATAGTCATTGCCATAGGGGTCTCGTGTTTACTTACATACTATTTGCCCTCGGCTTTGTCTTTCTTGTCAAAGGAGCGGATTGGCTCGTTGACGGCGCCTCAGCATTAGCCAGAAGATTAAGGGTATCCAGCCTGATAATCGGTTTAACCGTCGTTGCTTTTGGCACTTCGAGTCCCGAGCTAGTAGTCAATCTGTACGCCAGCTTTCAAGGAACTACCGACATTGCCATCAGCAATATCTTGGGAAGCAATATCTTTAATATACTCTTTATCCTTGGCATCTCAGCCATTATTTATCCTCTTTTTGTCAGAGAGGATACGGTTTGGCAACAAATCCCTCTAGCTCTTTTTGCAGTGGTAGTCCTTGGCATTTTGGCTAATGATTCGCTAATAGACAAGGTTAGTTTGTCTGTTTTAACCAGAATAGATGGCTTAATACTCCTAATCTTCTTCATTATTTTTATGTATTATGTTTTTGAGACGGCAAGGCGGGAACGCAAAGAAGGCAAGGAACCGCCCATCGGCACTAAACACTATGGACTTTTCAAAATCATATCACTTATTATTTTGGGACTCGTCGGCTTAAGTCTGGGGTCAAAGTGGATGGTTGACGGTGCTGTTAAGCTGGCCGAAGCATTAGGCACTAGCCAATCACTAATCGGATTGACCATCGTTGCCATTGGGACCTCCTTGCCAGAACTGGCAACTTCGGCAATGGCTGCTTATAAGAAAAATGCTGAGCTTGCCGTCGGTAACATAGTTGGCTCAAACATCTTTAACATCTTCTTCATACTTGGCATAAGCTCAGTGGTGACGCCGTTACCATTTGACAGTGCCCACAATATAGACACCGGGGTGACAATTATTGCTTCAGCACTACTATTCATTGTCATGTTTACCGGGGCAAAAAGGCATCTATTAGAAAGGTGGGAGGGCGTTATTTTTATCGCTTTATATGCTGGCTTTATTGCTTATTCCATCCTGCGGGGATAACAGTTCCAACCAAAGAACATCAGCCTCCCTGGGCTATTACATCCCGCAAAGCCTCCTGTTGAATATTATCTTTTCGTGATATACTTTAGGGTATGAAGGGGAAAGACCTACTCTCGGTAGCTGACCTCGGTGGCGAGGATATTCGCCTGCTGCTCTCAGATGCCATTGATATGAAAGCCCAGGGTTGGCTCTCCATGCTCAGTGGCAAGGCGCTGGCGATAATGTTTGAGAAGCCCTCACTGCGGACGCGGGTTAGCTTTGAGCTGGCTATGCGGCAGTTAGGCGGAGAGACCGTTTATCTCTCCCCGGCTGAGGTTGGTCTGGGGGAGCGGGAGTCAATCCCTGATGTAGCTCAGGTGCTCAGTCGCTATGTGGATGCTATTGCCGCCCGCACCTTTTCTCACCAGACCCTGGAGGTTCTGGCTGATTATTCAGGTGTGCCGGTGATAAACGCCCTCTCTGATTGGGAACACCCCTGTCAGGCTCTGGCTGACCTACTTACCATTCATGAGAAGAAGGGAGAACTCCAGGGTTTGACCCTGGCCTTTGTTGGCGATGGTAACAATGTGGCTCGCAGTCTTATGCTGGCGGCTTCACTCGTCGGGATGAATTTCAAGATTGCTTCCCCTTCAGGTTATGCCATTGATGACAGAACACTGCATCTGGCTCAAAGCAATGCTTCCAGTAGCGGTGGCGAGGTATTTTGCACCGAGGAGCCGCGCCAGGCGGTTACCGATGCTGATGTCGTCTATACCGATGTCTGGGCCAGCATGGGGCAGGAAGCCGAAGCTGAAGCCAGACGCCGGATATTTGCCGCCTACCAGGTGAATGCTGAACTCCTGTCCTTAGCCCGAGAAAATGCCATATTGATGCATCCCTTACCCGCCCATCACGGTGAGGAGGTAGCCGAGGGGATTTTGGATAGTCCCCAGTCAGTGGTCTTTGACCAGGCGGAGAATAGGGTACACCTGCAGAAGGCGCTACTGGCAGAAATACTGGGAGGGCTGGAGATTCCGCTGGCGGGCTATGGTTAGGGGGCTATTGCCCCTCTTCAAACTGCCCTTGATAAAAATCCCCTATAAAAATATATGAGTAAACCGATTGTAGCTATTGTGGGTCGACAGAATGTGGGCAAGTCTACCCTGTTAAACCGCCTGGCGGGTAAGCGGGTAGCTATTGTTGCCGATTTGCCGGGGACAACCCGCGACCGCATATTTGCTGATGTTTCCTGGCAGGGGACTGAATTTAACATAGTGGATACCGGCGGTCTGGAAGTAAGTCCCCGTTCTTCTATTGCTCGAGGAGTCAAGGGGCAGGTGGAGGCGGCAATTACCGAGGCTGATGTTATTATTTTCCTGGTGGAAATCAGAGATGGAGTGGTGCCCTCTGACCTGGAGATTGCCGAGATGCTTCGTAGCTCAAGCAAGCCCGTAGTATTAGCGGCTAATAAGGCGGATAATGCCCAGCTTGAGAGTGGGGCGGTGGAATTTTATCAGTTAGGGTTTGGTGAGCCGGCTGCCATTTCAGCCTATCACGGGCGGGGCACTGCCGAGTTGCTGGATAGGATTATCTCCCTGCTGCCGACTCCTTCTGAGGTTGAGACCGGGGCGGAGATGATGAAGCTGGCTATTGTCGGTAGACCTAACGTGGGTAAGTCAACGCTTCTTAATGCCCTCCTGGGTGAGGAGCGGGCTATTGTGGATGAAGCCCCGGGAACTACTCACGATGCTATCAATACCCTACTTGACTTTGGGGGGCAAAGTGTGTTACTTATTGATACCGCCGGCATCAGACGGCGGGGCCGGTGGGGGAGGGGAGTGGAGCGGTATAGCGTAATTCGTGCCCTGCGGGCTATTGATGAGGCTGATATAATTCTGCTGGTCCTTGACGCCACCGAGTTACTTACTTCTCAGGATCAGCATATTGCTGGCTATATTCAGCAGGCGGCTAAGGGGATTGTATTAGTAGTCAATAAGTGGGACCTAGCGGTGGACAAGAGGGTAGTTGAATATAATAAGTATATCCGGAGCCAGCTCAGGTTTATGCCCTATGCGCCGGTGGTTTATACTTCAGCCAAGTTTGGCCAGGGGGTGGACCAGGTGATGCCTCAGGCGTTTCAGGTATATCAGGAGAGGCTCAAACGACCGCCTACCACTGAAGTTAATCGTGTGGTTGAGCAGGCAATAGTGGCTCATAATCTGCCCCGGAAGGGCGCTAAGCAGCTAAAGATTCTGTATGCCACCCAAGCTGAGGTTAACCCGCCAACCTTCGTCTTTTTCGTCAACGACGCTAAGCTGCTCTCCATTTCCTACCAACGCTACCTGGAGAACAAACTACGCCAGTCATTTGGTTTTGCTGGCACCCCGCTTCGTTTAGTCTTTAAGACCAGAGGTGAGTCGTGATAATTGCCAAGTTTGTGGCTGTAGTGATACTTGGCTACCTTTTGGGCTCTATTCCCTTTGGTTTGTGGATAAGCAGGCGGCAAGCTAAGGTGGATGTTAGAAAGTATGGGAGTGGCAAGACAGGGGCAACCAATGTCCTCCGCACCGCTGGTCGTAAGCCAGCCTTTTTGGTGGTTGTCCTGGATATATTAAAGGGAGTGCTGGCGGTGGTATTTGCCGGCTTGATAGTGGGCAGCGAGTACCTGGCGGTGGGTGGCATTGGTTTTGGCTCGATGGTTGCCCAGGTTCTGGCAGCGTTAGCCGCTATAGCGGGACATAATTGGTCGGTATTTCTTAAGTTTAAGGGGGGGAGGGGTGTGGCCACCTTCTTCGGTGGGTTAGTCGCCTTATGTCCACCGGCAGCCATACTTGGTGGTGAGATTGCAATTATTGGTGCCGGCTTAACCAAGTTTGTCTCTGTAGGCTCCATTGCCGGGGTGGTAGGTAGTTATGCCGTCTTAGTCCCGCTTACTATTATGAACGCCTTCCCTTTAGAGTACCTGTTTTACGCCCTGGTGGGGGCAATAATAATTCTTATCATGCACCGGGATAACATTGCTCGATTGATAGCGGGTAAGGAGCGCCAGCTCGGCGAGAAGGCTGAGAAGGGGGCCCCGCCTTCCTCTGACCACACAGAGGGGGCGGAGTGAGGTATGCCTAGGGTTGCCATTATTGGTACCACTACCTGGGGGGTGACCTTGGGAGTGGTATTAGCCCGAAATGGGGTGGAGGTCAGGCTGTGGGCGCGGACAGAACGAGAATCGGCGGCACTGAGAAACGCCAACTATCATTCTGACCTGCTTTCTGGTGTTAGCTTGCCTCCTCAGATATCAGCTACCAGCTCATTAAGTGAAGCCTTGACCGGTGTCAAGGCAGTAATCCTGGCGGTGCCATCCCAGAGAATGCGGGAGAATATTAAAGCCGTGGCTGGCTACCTTGATGGTTCGATGTTGGTCGTTAGTGCCGCCAAGGGCCTGGAGATTGACAGTAGCCAGCGGATGTCCCAGGTAATTAATGATGAGATAAACGCTGATTTTTGGTCTAATATTTGCGTTCTTTCCGGGCCTAATCTGTCACAGGAGATTCTCCACGGCCTACCGGCGGTGGCGGTGGTGGCTGCTTGGAATGAGACTGTGGCCAGAAAGGCTCAGAAGCTGTTAAATACCCCCGACCTCTGTCTCTATACCAATACCGATGTCATCGGTGTGGAGCTGGGGGGAGCCTTGAAGAATATCATCGCTCTGGGTGCCGGCATAGCTGATGGGCTGGGCTATGGTGACAATGCTAAGTCGGCTTTAATCACCCGGGGCTTAACCGAGATAACGGCTCTGGGAGTTACCCTGGGGGCAAATCCCCTCACCTTTTCCGGGCTAACCGGCTTGGGCGATTTGATCGCTACCTGCTCTAGCCCGTTGAGTCGTAATCACTATGTGGGGGTGGAGTTAACCAAGGGGCGCTCACTAGAGGAGATAACCAAATCAATGACTGGCGTCGCTGAGGGGGTAAGCACCATCATCGTTGCCCGTAATCTAGCCCGGCAGTATGGGCTGGAGATGCCCATTACCGAGAAGCTTTACCAGGTACTTTTCCACGGGCTTGACCCCCGCCAGGGGGCAGTGGAGCTGATGGAGGCTGAAGCCAAGCATGAGCTAGTGGGTCGGCGGTGGCGATTGTTCTCCCTGTTTAAAAGCTGAGGCTGCCCCATTACCCTAAAGTCGGAATTTTTACTGCCCCTTTTGAGAGAACCCCTGCCATTTTTGGGGATTTGGCATGTTGGTTGGACTTAGGCTATCGCCTAGCTCCTGGAGCAACTGGCGCTGTTTTGCCGTTAATGAATCAGGGGTTACCACAAATAGCGTAACCAACAGGTTGCCCCGCCCGTCTCTATGCAGATGGGCAATACCCTGGCCTTTAAGCTTGAAGACTTGCCCCGTTTGGCTGCCAGCCGGAATCTTGAGCTTGGTTTTGCCGTCCAGGGTAGGCACCTCTACCTCAGTGCCCAGGGCCGCTTGGGCGAGGTTGATTGGCAGCTCGTAGACGAGGTCATCATTATATCGGGTGAAGAGTTCATGCTCTTTAACTGAGAGGGCGATGTAGAGGTCGCCAGGGGAACCGCCCCTGGTCCCGGCTTCACCCTCACCGCTGAGGCGTATTTGGGAGCCGTTATCCACCCCAGCCGGTATTCGAAACGAAATGTTACGCTTGAGCTTCTCTTTACCGGTGCCCCGGCACTGGGGGCAGGGCTGGGTAATAATTCTGCCTTCACCGCGGCATTGAGGGCAGGTTGAGGTGTGGGCGAAGCGACCGAAGAGGCTCTGCTGGACCCGGCGCACCTGCCCGCTACCGTTACAGTTGGGACATCGCGAGGGCTGACTGCCGGGCTTACTGCCAACACCCTGGCACAATGAGCAGTTCTCGGTGCGAGATATGGTTACTTCTTTATCACAGCCGAGGGCGGCTTCCTCAAAGGTGATGGTAATCCCGCAGCTGAGGTCAGCACCACGCTGTGGTGCTTGGCGGGTAGCAGTGGCTGCCCCGCCAAAGAAGGCATCAAAGATATCCCCAAAGCCGCTGAAACCAAAGCCCTCAAAGCCTCGCCCGAAAAATCCCTCGGCGCCAGCGTGTCCAAAACGGTCATAGGCAGAACGCTTTTGCGGGTCGGAGAGCACTTCGTAGGCTTCGTTTGCCTCCTTGAATCTTTCCCCTGCCTTATCATCATGGTTGTGGTCGGGGTGATACTTGAAGGCTAGCTTACGAAAGGCCCGCTTTATTTCCTCCCCGGTGGCATTTCTGTCTATGCCCAGGACTTCGTAGTAATCTCGCTTGGTTGGCATATTATTAGAACCCCACCCCCCTTTTAATATATGTTTTTCTTCCCACCCACCCCGCCCTAGAGGGGTTTCACCCCTTTAAGGCTCTCTAGCCCCCACCCCAGTTATTAGTTTTATAAGAGGGGCGCAGCCCCTCTTTGACTCCCCGTATTTGGGGGCTTTATCCTTCTAAAATTCCCCACCCTCGTGGGCTTTCCCCCTATTTCTTTACTGATTTGATAGCGTCGCAAAGGCTTTCCGGCGCTCGGGATGAAATGACGAATGTCCGCTCCAGAGTTTCCAGCTTTATTGCTTCATTGATAAAAGCCTGGGTTAAGGCAAAGGTGCCGTCTTTTCCCTTCCTGATACCCCAGCCCCCATATGTCCTTATCGGATGAGCCATTTTGTAAGGGGAGTAATCTTGTATCTTCTCCACCTCAATAACCTTACGGTAAAAAAAGCCGAACTTTATTACCAGCTTATCCGGGAACAGTTCCACTTTCATCTGGTAGAAGCCGGCTATGATGCCAATGGTAAAGGCAATGTAGAGGGCAAAGAGCCACCATAGCCCGCCAAGAATGATACCCGGGATTATACCAACGGCTATTGCCCATAAAAAAACACCGGCTATGAGCGGAGAGTTTGCCTTTAGTCTTTCCTCATAGATAGGCATTTTATCTACCCCCCTTTTGGTTGTCTTTCTTCCCACCCGGCCCGCCCAAAAGGGTTTTTACCCTCTTAGACTCTCTAGAACCCCCGCCCAAAAGGGTTTTTACCCCAAAAAAACCTTGTTTTTGCGGGGGCCCCGTATTCACCCTCTTAGACTCTCCAGCCCCGCCCCCATTATTTTTCTATTAAGGAAACCGTATACCCTTTTCCCATCCCCCATCTAAAAGGAATTTAAGAGAGGTCTAACCTCTATCGGGTGGGAGGGTGGGAAAGAAAACTCCCCTTATTTAAACCTCTTTAAACTCACCCTCCACCGTGCCTTCTTCGCCTCCTTCTTCCTTACCCGGAGGCGCCTCACCTTCGGGTGGCGGCTCACCGGGGGGTGGTTGCTCTTTATAGATGGCAGTGCCAATCTTCTGCATGGTTTCGTTTAATTCCTGCGTTGCCTTGCGGACAGCGTTGATATCTGTCCCCTGTAAGGCATCCTTTACCGCTTTAACCTTGCCTTCCACCTCTTGATTGAGGTCTGAGGGTATCTTGTCCTTCTGCTCCCTGAGGGTTTTTTCGGCAGTATAAGCCAGGGTGTCAGCGGCATTGCGGGTCTCCACCTCTTCCTTGCGTTTGGCATCCTCAGCGGCGTAGGTCTCGGCCTCCCGCTGCATTTTATCCACCTCTTCTTTAGCCAGCCCGCTTGAGGCGGTGATGGTGATTTTCTGCTCCTTACCGGTGCCCTTATCATGGGCCTTAACATTGAGGATGCCGTTGGCATCAATATCAAAGCTGACCTCAATCTGGGGCACGCCCCGTGGTGCCGGCAGGATGCCGTCAAGCATAAACCGCCCCAGGGTCCTATTATCGGCCGCCATCGGTCTCTCCCCCTGGAGGACATGAATCTCCACGCTGGGCTGGTTATCAGCCGCCGTAGAGAAAATCTGGCTCTTGGAGGTGGGGATGGTGGTGTTGCGCGGGATGAGGGAAGTAGCCACCCCACCCAGGGTCTCTATGCCCAGGGTGAGCGGGGTAACATCAAGCAGGAGAACATCCTTGACCTCCCCCTTAAGAACTCCTGCCTGGATAGCCGCGCCAACAGCTACTACCTCGTCGGGGTTAACTCCCCTGTGGGGTTCCTTGCCGAAAAATTGTTTCACCTTCTCCTGAACCAGTGGTGTCCTGGTCTGCCCGCCGACCAGAACCGCCTCGTCTATCTGGGCAGCCGTCTTTTCGGCATCAGCCAGCGCCTGGCGGCAGGGCTCGATGGTCTTTTCTACCAAGTCCATTACCAGTTGCTCCAGCTTAGCCCGGGTCAGGGTAATGCTAAGGTGCTTGGGGCCGCTGGCATCAGCGGTGATAAAGGGCAGGTTTACCTCGGTCTGCTGGACGGTGGAAAGCTCACTTTTAGCCTTTTCCGCGGCTTCCTTTAGTCGCTGCAAGGCCATCTTATCCTGCCTGAGGTCTATACCCTGGTCCTTCTTGAACTCATTGCACAGCCAGTCCATAACCCTCTGGTCGAAATCATCGCCTCCCAGGTGGGTATCGCCATTGGTTGACTTGACCTGGAAGGTGCCCTCTCCCAGCTCCAGGACGGATATATCAAAGGTGCCGCCGCCGAGGTCGTAGACGGCGATAGTCTCGTCCTGCTTCTTGTCCAGCCCGTAAGCTAGAGAGGCGGCCGTAGGCTCGTTGATTATGCGCAGCACCTCAAGCCCGGCTATCTTGCCGGCGTCCTTGGTTGCCTGCCGCTGGCTATCGTTGAAGTGGGCGGGCACGGTGATTACCGCCTCGGTAACCTTCTCTCCCAGGTATGCCTCAGCATCCGTTTTGAGTTTTTGCAGAATCATGGCTGAGATTTCCGGCGGGCTATACTCCTTGTCGCCCATCTTCACCCAGGCATCATTATTGGCTGCCTTGACTATCTTAAAGGGCAGTAATTTTCGGTCATACTCCACGGTGGGCTCATCATACTTGCGCCCCATCAGGCGCTTGATGCTGAAAATGGTGTTATCGGGGTTGGTGATAGCCTGGCGCTTAGCCACCTGCCCCACCAGGCGCTCGCCGGTTTTGCTCATAGCTACTACTGACGGAGTGATACGACCACCCTCAGCATTGGGGATAACCTTTGGCTCTCCTGCCTCCATCACCGCCACTGCGGAAAAGGTGGTGCCCAAATCAATACCTATAACCTTGCCCATGGTTTAATCCTCCTCTTCTCCGTTACCCACTACTACCATAGTGGGTCGAATTACCCTGTCGTCTAACTTGTAACCCTTTTGTACCTCCTCGATAACTATTCCCTCCTTACCCTTGTCCTGTCTTACCGCTTCGTGGAGGTTGGGGTCAAATGGTTCACCCAGGGCCTTAATCTGGGAGAGCCCCTGTGCCTCCAGAGTCGCCCAGAGCTTACGCTCAATGAGCTTGATGCCGTCCACCCAGCTAAGCTTAGCCAGGCGAGGTGGAACAGAAATAAAGGCTCGCTCCAAATCATCGAGAATGGGCAGCAGGCTAAGCATGAGCATGGAGTTGGCAAACTTGCCGATCTCCCCCCTTTCCTGCTCGCTGCGCTTTTTGTAGTTAGCGAAGTCGGCCTGGGCCCTTTGCCAGCCCGCCAGGTTGGCTTCGGCTTTGGCCTTTTCCTCGGCCAGAACCTGCTTTAATGTCTCTATATCCTCTATCTGGGCGACCTCTGGCTCTGCCTCCTTATTTTGCTCCTCTTCTGGCTCTCGTGGCATCATTATTATCTACCTCACCCCCTGTGTCCCCCTCTCCTATCAAGGAGAGGGGGAAATGAGTTATATAAGAGGGACTTCGTCCCCCTAGAACCCCCTATAATATACTTTGGGGCTTTCCCCCGTATAGCTCGGCTACCAATTGGCTCAGCACTGAGGATAGATAGTCTACGGCGGAGATAGTTCGGGCATAGGGCATGCGGGTGGGACCGACCACGCCCACAATGCCCACGGCTTCCTCAGGCAGTCCATATTGGCTGATGACCACGCTGCAGTCCTGGATAGTTTCCGCCCGGTTCTCCTTACCTATGATTACTTGCACCCCCTGGCTGCCCCGCTCCCCAGGGGCGATGCTCCTCAGCAGGCTTCGGTCATCGACCAGTTCCATCAGGGCTTGCCCTCGCTGGCCACGGCGAAATTCGGGCTGGTTAAGGGTGAAGTGCAGTCCATCGAGGCTGGAATGCTCATACTCCTGCTCGTCTTCGTCCTGCATTATCTTGAGCAGGCAGTCGGTCACCTGCTGCTCAGTGGGGGAAAGTTTTACCTTATTAGCTGAAATTTTTGCCCTGGCTAGGCCAGAATAAGCGATATTTAGTTTGTTGGCCATGGTGGTTAACTCTGGCTGAGATATAATTTGGTCAAAGGTTATCAGCTGTTGTCTTAGTCTGGCTCCGTGAAGGACAAGGACAACCAGTGCCAGCGAGTCTTTTATGGCGACTAGTTCCAGGTGCCTAAATTGGCTGTTTGCTGGCTTGGGTATAGTCACTATAGCCACATTTTGCACCAGCTGCGCGGTGAGCGCTGCCGCCAGGCTCAGCCACTCCTCCAGCTCCCTCTCCACCTGGTGGAACAGGTGGCTAATCAAAAGCTGCTCGGCTAGGGGGAGCTCAATAGCACTCAGCGTTTCCACATAGTAGCGGTAGCCCTTGTCTGAAGGTATGCTCCCGGCTGAGGGGTGGGGGCGGGTAATATAGCCCCCTTTCTCCAGGTGTGCCATCTCATTGCGAATGGTAGCTGGACTTACTGCCAGCTCATAGTCGTTGATGATGCGCTGCGACGGCACCGGCACCGCCCGGGCAATATACTGTCCCACTATAGACTTCAGTATGGTCTCGCTTCTAGGTGATAACACCTTTGCCTCCTGTTAGCAGTCTTAGCCTTAGACTGCTAATCATATCTAAATTACCACTTTAGGCGCAAGTTGTCAAGAGATGAGCTAGTTCAGATTATCATGTTTTGTTTTTCTTCCCACCCTCCCACCCTCATAGGCTTTGTCTCTAAAACTCTATTATTGTTTCTTCCCCCTATCCCCCAGCTACTTGAGGTCTTTTTCCCACTCGCCCGCCCTCGGGGGCTAGCGCCCCCCCATCTCCCACTTTTGTTGGGGGTGTTTAAGAGGGGTATCGGCCCCTCTTCTGTAAATACTTCCCCCCTCCCTTAAAAGAGGCTAACTTGATGGGGTGTTTAAGAGGGGTATCGGCCCCT
>Ga0209979_1002938_pt1 | contig 15579 bp, 11 predicted proteins | sample AnhtaG_FD_183114 | JGI IMG/M metagenome (GOLD analysis project Ga0209979, IMG submission 183114) | Deep subsurface microbial communities from Anholt, Denmark to uncover new lineages of life (NeLLi) - Anholt_01485 metaG (SPAdes) (version 2) | ecosystem: Environmental > Aquatic > Marine > Oceanic...
TGGCTAAAGCTGAGGAGCCAAAAAAGTACGCTATGAAGTACCATCCCTTCTATCGTGGGAAAATCGGGGTGGAGCTTAAAGCTCCGGTAAGAGATTATAATGATTTTGCTATCTGGTATACTCCTGGCGTGGCTGAACCCTGTAAGGCCATCCATCAAGATACTTCAACTGTTTTTGAGTACACCAATCGGGCAAATTTTGTAGCCATAGTTACTGATGGCACCAGAGTACTTGGTCTGGGTGATATTGGTCCGGAAGCTGCCCTACCGGTAATGGAGGGAAAAGGTATGCTTTTTAAGTATCTGGGGGGTGTGGATGCTTTTCCCATATGTCTCGATACCAAGGACCCTGATGAGATAATCAGAGCCGTAAAATGGCTAGCTCCTACCTTTGGGGGGATAAACCTGGAGGATATCGCCAAGCCCAAGTGTTTTTATATCCTGGATCGGCTGAGGAAGGAACTGGATATTCCCGTATGGCATGATGATCAGCAGGGCACAGCCCTGGTTAATCTGGCGGGTTTAATGAGCGCTTTGAAGGTGGTGGGAAAGAGAATTGATAATATCTCCATAGCCTTCATAGGGGCAGGAGCGGCTAACATTAACAACGCCAAATACATCATGCTGGCTGGAGCCGACCCAGATCGGATGATTATGGTGGACAGCAAGGGCATCCTCAATCGGGAAAGGACCGAACTCAAGGAAACCGAACCAACCAAGTGGGCACTTTGTGAGAAGACAAACAAAGAGGAGAGACGCGGCGGAATAAAGGAAGCTGTGAAGGGAGCCGATGTCTGCATCGCTCTTTCTCACTCAGGGCCGGGGGTCATTGAAAAAGAGTGGGTGGCTGACATGGCTGATGAGGCTATTCTTTTTGCCTGCGCCAATCCTATCCCTGAGATATGGCCCTGGGAAGCAAGGGAAGCCGGAGTCAGGATTGTGGCTACCGGTCGTTCTGATTTCCCCAACCAGGTAAACAATTCTTTAGGTTTTCCCGCGGTCTTCAGAGGAACTCTGGATGTAGGTGCTAAGATGATAACGGACGAGATGTGCATCACTGCTTCTCGGGCTATATCCGGGTATGCGGAAAGAAAAGGTCTCTCTGATGAATACATAATCCCTACTATGGGCGAGACAGAAATGTTTGTTGAGGAAGCGGTGGCGGTAGGATTGAAAGCCGTAGAGCAGGGAGTGGCCAGAATGAAAAAGAGTGCTGAAGAGCTCAGAGAAAGCGCTTCCTCAGCCATAAAGATAGCTCAGGAAACGATGAGGCTGCGGATGGATAAGGGGTTTATCCAGCCTCCTCCAAAGTAAAGTCTCAAGGTGAGAGTCCCGGAGCTATAGGATAAGGAGCCATAAATGAAACAAATTCATGTGGGCAGCATTATAGAGGCGGTTCGAAATATTTGCCAGGAGGCTAATTTCTATTTGGGAGATGATGTTCAAAGGGCTCTTGAAGAGTCCCTTAAGATAGAGGAATCATCCACGGGAAGGACCATCATAGAGCAAATCCTGGAAAATGCTGAGATTGCCCGCAAACACCGTGTCCCCATGTGTCAGGATACCGGCGCAGCCGTTTTTTTCGTGGAGTTGGGGCAGGAGGCTCAAGTAGTAGGGGGAGATTTTACTGAAGCTATAAATGAAGGAGTGCGTCAGGGATACAGGGAAGGGTATCTGCGTAAATCTATGGTCAATGATCCCCTTATAGATCGAAAAAACACTCAGGATAATACTCCTGCCATTATTCACACCTGCATAGTTCCTGGTGATAAATTAAAGATAACTTTTGCTCCTAAGGGTGGTGGGTCGGAGAATATGAGCGTTGTCAGGATGATGAAGCCCGCTGATGGGGTTGAGGGAGTAAAGGATTTTGTGGTGGACTGGGTAAAAAGATCTGGAGGAAATCCCTGTCCCCCTGTTGTTGTGGGAGTGGGCATTGGTGGAACTTTTGAGAAATGTGCCCAGCTTGCTAAAATATCCCTCCTGAGGGAGCTCGGCAGGTTTAATGCGGATCCTCGTTTTGCCTCTCTGGAGAAGCAGCTCAAAGAGGAGATAAATGATTTGGGGATTGGACCCATGGGATTGGGAGGAAGAGTAACTGCTCTGGCTGTTCACATAGAAACCCATCCCTGTCACATTGCTTCTCTTCCCGTAGCGGTGAATATTCAGTGCCATGCAGCAAGACATAAGAGCGTCACTCTTTAAGTATATCAAAAAGTGAGGGGGATTCAGAGCAAAGGAGGCTCATTCATGTCAAGCAAAATTAAACTAAACACTCCCCTGAAGGAAGAAGAGGTAATCAAACTCAGAGCTGGTGATGAAGTTCTTCTTAACGGGGTCATTTATACGGGTAGAGATGCTGCCCACAAAAGGCTGCTTGATTTATTGGAAAAGGGGGAGGAGCTCCCCTTTGATGTAAAAGGACAAATCATCTACTATGTGGGTCCCTCTCCTGCCAAGCCCGGCACTCCTATAGGTTCCTGTGGTCCTACTACCAGCTATCGGATGGACCCTTACGCTCCTGCTTTGATGAAAATTGGACTCAAGGGAATGATTGGTAAAGGCCCTCGGGGGAAAGAAGTCGTAGAGGCTATGAAGAGATACAAGGCGGTTTATTTTGCTGCGGTGGGAGGTGCAGCCGCCCTTATAGCCAGATCGGTTAAGTCTTCCCGGATTGTAGCCTATGAGGATCTGGGAACGGAGGCTATCAGGGAGCTTGAAGTTGAGGATTTCCCGGTAATTGTGGCCAATGATGTCCTGGGAAACGACCTCTATGAGGAGGGAATAAGGAAATACAGTCGGAGGAAATAGTAAAAGGAGGTAGAAATGGCCAAGGTAGAAGAATATGATATGCCTGATGAGCTTTACTACCACAAGGAGTTTATGTGGGTAAGGGTAGAAGGTGAGGAGGCGGTGGTGGGTTTAAATGATTTCTCCCAGAAGCTAGCCGGTGAGATAAGTTATATTGAAATGCCCGAGGAGGGTGACGAAGTCAAGCAGGACGAAGCCATAGGCTCTTATGAGACGGGCAAGTGGTTGGGTAAACTCTATGCACCTGTCTCCGGAGAGGTAACGGCTATGAATGAAGAAGTTGAGGATGAGCCAACTCTGGTAAATAAGGATCCTTATGGAGAAGGGTGGCTTTTTAAAATAAAGATGGGTGACCCTGCCCAGCTCGATAATTTAATGAAGGGAGAAGAAGCGATTGAGTGGTTAAAAGGAGAAATAGCCAAACACGCCAAGGAAAAAAAATAATGTATGTATTTAATCTAGATAAACTTTCTAGGCAGCAATCTATGCTTATCTTCCATCTTCTTGCACGAATGGGTGTAGAAGCTTTAGTATTAGTTTCTCCAAAAATTCCTCTGGCAAGTATAGGATATTTCCAGAATGCTGAGGAAGAAATGGATCTCCGATTTTGCAAAAAGACGAATATTCCTGTAATGAGGCGAGAGGTGGGAGGAGGGGCTACATATTTAGATGAAAATCAGATATTTCATCAAGTAATCATAAGGAAAGATAATCCCATATTTTCCCGAAACATAAGTGAAAATTATGAGAGATTTTCTCTTCCAGTAATAGAGACTTACAGAGAATTTGGAATTGAGACAGGTTTTCATCCTGTAAACGATATTCTTACTAAAGAGGGAAGAAAGATTGATGGTGAAGGAAGTGGAGATATTGGAGATTGCTTTGTTTGGGTGGGAGGAATTCTCTTAGATTTTGATTACCAAGTGATGAGCAGAGTATTAAAAGTCCCTGAGGAAAAATTTAGAGATAAGATATATAAAAGCATGAAAGAGAATTTAACTACGATGAAGAAGGAGCTGGGACAGATTCCTCCACGGGAAGAGATTAAATCTGTTTTAATTGAAAAATTTGAAAAAATTTTTGGAAAGCTTGAGCCAGCGAATCTTACTTCCACAATGATTAGAGAAATGGAGAAGCTTGAAAAAGAGTTTACTTCCCCGGCTTTTCTTTTTAAGAAAACCCCGAGAATCTCCAAGGGTGTAAAAATAAGGGAGGGAGTAGAGGTTATTTACGGAATCCATAAGGCAAAAGGTGGATTGATAAGAGCTGCTCAGGAAGTAGAAAAAGAGATAATAAATGAGATTAGTCTCTCCGGTGATTTCACATTTTATCCAAAAGATTATCTTGAAGGATTGGAGGGAAAACTTAAAGGAAATGTTCGGGAAAAAAGTCTGTTAAACTCTAAAATAGAGGAATTCTATGATAAGGAGAAAGTTCAATCTCCCGGTGTTGAATCGGAAGACTTTTTAAAGGCAATGAAAGTGGAGGAATAGAAATGAGGACGAAAATTTCTATTAAGAACACCAAAAGTAAGTTCTTGGATAAGGTAGAAGAGTTGAGTGGAGAGAGCATTTACGCTTGTTATCAGTGCGGGAAATGTTCTGCAGGTTGTCCCAGTATATCAGAGATGGATACATCTCCCAGTGAGATCATCCACCTGGTTCAACTAGGTGAGGAAAAAGAGGTTTTAAATTCTAAAACAATCTGGATTTGCGCTTCCTGTTTTACCTGTGTTACCCGTTGTCCTAAAGGGGTAGATTTAGCAAAAATTATGGAATCTCTCAGGCAGATTAATCTGAGGAAAAATGTTGATTATGTTAGTCCTTTATCTATTCCCAAGGAGATACTTTCTCAAGTTCCTCAAATAGCTTTAGTTAGCAGTCTTCGTAAATTCAGTGCTTGATAATATTATGAAAGAGGCAAAGGTGAAGATTTCTTATTTTCCAGGATGTACCCTAAAGACGATGGCAAAAGATTTTGAAGATTCAGCCTTAGCTTCTGCATCTTGTTTAGGTATAGAGCTAGTGGAACTTCCTCGATGGAACTGTTGTGGAACAGTCTATTCTTTAACTTCTGATGACTTAATCCATCAAGTGGCTCCTATTCGTAATCTCATTCGGGTTAAAGAACAGGAAGATAACCGGGTGGTGACTCTCTGTTCTATGTGTTATCATACTTTAAAGAGAGCAAATAAATTAGTAAGAGAAGATAAAGAGAAACTGGATAAGCTTAATAATCTTATGTACAGAGAAGACGTGAAATATGATGGAGAAATTGAAGTTTTACATCTTTTGGAGATTTTAAAAAATGAGGTAAGTTTTAACCAGATTGCCAAGAAGGTAAAGATACCTCTTAAAGAACTAAAAGTAGCTCCTTATTATGGTTGCCTGCTCCTGCGTCCTCCAGAGATAGGGTTAGATGATGCTGAAAATCCCACTATTTTAAAGGATTTTCTGGAATCTATTGGGGCAGAAGTGATTGATTATCCCTATCAAACAGAATGTTGTGCTTCCTATCATACTGTGGTAAATATCGATTTGGTTGTTGAACGGGCTCACGATATTTTGAGCTCAGCTATTAAACAGGGAGCAGAAGCAATTGTTTTAAGTTGTCCCTTATGCGGATTTAATTTGGATAATCGACAAAAAGAGATAAAAGAGAAGTTTTCAGACTTTAAAGGTATACCGGTATTCTATTTTACTCAACTTTTGGCTCTCTCTTTAGGGCTTGATGAGAAGGTTTGTGGATTTGAATTGAATTTTGTGGATCCTCGCCCTTTGTTAAAAAGTAAACATTTAATAGGTGGAGTATGAAATGAGTAGAATAGGTGTTTTTGTTTGTCACTGTGGTTTAAATATTGCAGGCACAGTAGATGTAGAAAAAGCAGCCAAGTTTATAAGTAATTACCCGGGTGTTATATATGCTACTGATTATGTATATATGTGTTCCGATCCCGGCCAAGATATGATAAAAGAGGTGGTCAAAGAGAAGAAGCTTGATGGTATAGTGGTAGCTGCTTGCTCACCCACAATGCACGAGGTCACCTTTCGTAATACAGTAGCTTCTGTGGGACTAAATCCTTATAGATGTGAGATTGCCAATATAAGAGAACAATGTAGTTGGGTGCACCAGGATAATAAAGAGATAGCTACGGAAAAAGCAGTACAGATTATTGAAGCTACTGTAGAAAAATTGAAGTTAGACAAATCTCTCGTTCCTCTAAGCATTCCCATTACTAAAAAAGCCCTGGTCATCGGAGGAGGAATAGCTGGTATTCAAGCTTCTTTAGATATTGCTGATAGTGGATATGAGGTTGTTTTAGTAGAGAAGAATCAGTCGATTGGGGGACACATGCTTCAACTTTCAGAAACTTTTCCTACCCTCGATTGCCCTCAATGTATTGCTACTCCAAAGATGGTCCAGGTAGGTCAGCATTCAAAGATAAAACTTCTTGCCTATTCGGAGGTGGAAGAAGTCTCCGGTTATGTGGGGAATTTCAAAGTAAAAATTAGGAGAAAAGCTTCTTTTGTTGATTGGGATAAATGCACGGGTTGCGGTCTCTGTATAGAAAAGTGTCCGGTAAAGGTTCTTTCGGAATTTGATGAGTTTTTGGCTAAAAGGAAAGCTATTTACACTCTATTTCCCCAGGCTGTTCCTAATAAACCTGTGATTGATAGTAACAATTGCCTTTATTTCACCAAGGGAAAGTGTAGGGCCTGTGAGAAGAATTGCTCAGTAGAAGCTATCAATTTTGAACAAAAAGACTCTTTCATTGAAGAGGATGTAGGGGCAATCATTGTGGCCACGGGTTATGACCTTATGGATAAAGCAGAAATTGGTGAATATGGATATGGAAAATATGAGGATGTGATAGATGGTTTACAGGCGGAAAGAGTCCTTGCTCCTGCTGGTCCTACCAATGGTATACCTTATAGACCCTCCGATGGTAAGATTCCTAAAGAAGTGGTGTTTATTCAATGTGTGGGTTCACGAGACCCGGAGCATTATTATCCATATTGTTCAAAGGTATGTTGTATGTATACTGTTAAACAGGCTATGCTTTATAAACACGCTGTTCCTGATGGCCAGGCTTATGTATTTTATATGGATATTCGGTGCAACGGAAAGGGATATGAGGAATTTCTTCAGAGAGGGATAGAAGAAGATAGGATTCTTTATATAAGAGGTAGGGTTTCCAAGATATTTAAGGATGGAGATAAAATCGAAGTTTGGGGAGCGGATACACTTACGGGAAGGAAGATTGAAATTTCGGCGGATATGGTTGTTCTGGCTATGGCTATGGTTCCCAGCCAAGGGGTAAAGAAATTAACTGAGAAATTGAGACTGGCTACAGATGAGTATGGTTTCTTAACAGAAGCTCATCCTAAGCTTCGTCCGGTTGAAAGTCTTACTGCCGGCTGTTTTCTTGCTGGAGCTGCTCAGGCGCCAAAAGATATTCCTGAAACTGTGGCTCAGGCATCCGGGGCGGCAAGTAAGGTGCTCAGTCTTTTTTCTCAGGATGTATTTTACCACGAGCCAATTATAGGCAGTGTTGATGAGGAAGTCTGTGTAGGATGTGGCAACTGTGTGAGTATTTGTGCTTATGATGCCGTTGAACTTGATTTAGCAACCAAGGTAGCCAAGGTTAATCCAGCTCTTTGTGAAGGGTGCGGTGCCTGTAGTGCTGCCTGTCCTTCGGGAGCAATGCAGCAGAACAATTTTGGCAAAAGACAGATATTTGAAATGGTAGATGCTTTTGCTAAAAGTTAATAAGAAGTTATCTTTGCTTTAAAAATAGATAAATTATCTAAATTTAGATTTTCATGTTATCTTTATGATTAAATTTAATCATAGCCAGTAGGGGGAGATATGAAGAAAGAAAAGAGTATTATGGAAAAAATTGCTGAGGCAAATAAGACAGTTACCAAAGGGGTGGATGAGAAAGAGGTAAAACACTGGGTAACAATTTACATAATGGGAAAACCATGCAGGGTTCCAGCGGCTCTGACAATTATGCAGGCTATGGAGTATGCCGGGTATAAATTTATCAGGTCTTGCGGGTGCAGAGCAGGATTTTGTGGAGCTTGTTCCACTGTGTATAGGGAGAAAGGAGAATATAAACTCCAGACCGCTATGGCATGTCAAACAAGAGTTGAGGATGGGATGTATCTGGTTCAAATTCCATTTGCTCCTGCAGAAAAAGCTATTTATGATATTAATGAAGAAGAATATGATATATCCGTATTTTTCAAATATTACCCGGAAGTTGCCAGGTGTGTCTCTTGTAATACTTGTACAAAATCATGCCCTCAGGATCTTGAAGTAATGGATTATGTTCAAGCAGTAATCAAAGGTGATTTTGCTCAAGTGGCTGAGGGCTCCTTTGAATGTATTCAATGTGGACTTTGTGCAATAAGGTGCCCTGCTGATATTGTTCAATATCATCTGGCCCAATTAGCAAGAAGAATGTATGGAAGATATGGCTCTCCTGAAGAAAAAAATGTTAAAAAAAGGGTCGAGGAAATAAAAAAAGGTAAGTATGACAAGGAGTTTGATAGAGTTATGAGTCTTGGTGGCACCGAGTTTAAGAATCTTTATACAGAACAACAAAGGACACGTGAAGTTTACTAAAAAGGAGGAAAGATGTGGCTGAACTTAAATTTATAGGTGGTTATCCTGAATATATACGTGAATCAATCAAGCTTGTTGAAAGGACACGACCAGAGAGAATAGGAAAATTGCCTCCTCAGATGACCCCTGAGGAGAGAGAAGAAATTTTAAATCGTTATCATCCAGATTACGTTCCCGGCGGCAAAAGATGTATAAAAATTGGTCCCAATCGAGGAGACATCGCTCCTAATGAAGTAGTGGATCTGCTTGAGGCATATCCAGTGATAGACCCTGAAGAGATCGATCTAAGTGAAGTAGATTATGAGCCAGATATTTTAATAATAGGAGGTGGTCTTGCGGGAACAAGCGCTGCTCTTCTGGCAAATGATTATGGAATTAGTGCAGAGAAGATTTTGCTTACCAATAAACTAAGACATGGAGATGCTAACTCTATGATGGCCCAAGGTGGTACTCAGGCAGCAGACCGCCCAGAAGATAGTCCAGTAATTCATTATATTGATGGTCTTGGGGGAGGGCATTTTACGAATAAGCCTGATGTACTAAGAGCACTTGTGGAAGATGCTCCTCTGGTAATGCAGTGGCTTGAGAAACTTGGAGCTATATTTGATAAAGACCCTGATGGTAATTTTATGGAACTAACAGGTGGCGGCACCTCAAGAAGGAGGATGCACGCTTGCAGGGATTATACGGGAATGGAGGAGCTGCGAGTTCTAAGGGATGAGTTTAGAAATAGAAAAATTCCGGTTCTTGAATTTTATGCGGCTGTTGAACTTATTACTAATTCTAAGAATAAAGTAGCTGGTGCAGTCTTGTGGGGTCTGGAAACAGGGGAGTATAAAATTGTAAAGGCTAAAGTAACTATCCTGGCTACTGGTGGTTTCGGAAGGCTTCATATAAGAGGATTCCCAACCACTAACCATTATGGTGCCACTTGTGATGGAGTTGTTCTTGCATATCATGTTGGAGCAAAGTTAAGGGATGCGGATACTGTTCAATATCATCCTACCGGAGCTGCGTATCCTCAGCAAATAATAGGCCTTCTTCTTACTGAAAAATTAAGAACCAGCGGAGCCCAGCCAGTGAATAAAGACGGTGAAGCATTTGTATTTCCTCTTGAACCACGGGATGTAGAAGCTTCTGCCTTTATAAGAGAATGTTATACCAGGGATAAGGGAATTACAACACCTACAGGAATGAGAGGAATATGGTTAGACACCCCTCTCATTGATATTATTAATGGTAAAGGTAGAACTGAACGTTCTTTTCCAGCTATGGTGAGGATGTTTAAAAGATTTGGAGTTGATATGATAAAAGATCCTGTCCTTGTTTTCCCCACACTTCATTATCAGAATGGGGGGGTGGAGACAGACCCTGAAGGGAAAACAAATATAGAAGGCTTGTTTGTTGCCGGTGAGATATCAGGTGGTGTGCATGGCAAGAATAGACTTATGGGAAACTCAACTCTTGATTGTCTGGTTTTTGGTAGAAGAGCGGGAAGGTATAGTGCGGAATATGTAAAATTGGCTAAAAGCAACGGAAAACTATCTTTAGAGCATGTCAAAAAATATGTAAATATGGTCAAAGAAGCCGGTATAAAGTCTGAGAGAAAGGCTCCCATACTTCTTCCAGAGTATAGAGGCAGAGCAGTATTAGCAAGGAAAATTGATATATTTTATTAAATAAAAGAAAAAAGTATAATCCGGTTTTTATAGAGTTTTAATAGGTGAGGGTTTCTAAGATGGAGAAAAAGGTTGGGGCGGTAATGGTAGTTGGCGGGGGAATCGGCGGAATTCAGGCCTCTTTGGATCTAGCAGAATCCGGATTTAAAGTATATTTAGTTGATAAAAAACCTGGTATTGGTGGAGTGATGGCACAACTGGACAAAACTTTTCCTACCAATGATTGTTCAATGTGTATTCTTTCTCCAAAACTTTTGGGAACAGGAAGAGATGAGAATATTGAAATTATGAGTTACACGGAAGTAGAAAGAGTGGAAGGCGAAGCAGGAGATTTTAAGGTTACTTTAAGGAAAAAACCCCGATATGTAGATCTGGATAAATGCACTGGCTGTGCAGAGTGTGTGGAGAGCTGTCCTGTAGAAGTTTTAACTGAGTTTGAGGAGGGTTTAAGCAACAGGAAAGCTATTTATCGATTGTATCCTCAGGTAGTTCCCAATGTTTTTACTATAGACAAAAATGAAAATAAACCTCCCTGTAGATTAACCTGCCCGGGAGGAGTAAATGTGCAAGGTTACATCGCTTTAATTTCCCAGGGTAAATTTAAGGAAGCTTATGAGTTAATCAGGGAGAGAGTTCCTTTTCCGGGAGTTTTGGGTCGTATCTGTCATCATCCCTGTGAGGAGAAGTGTAATAGGAAGGATTTTGATGAACCGTTAGCTATTGCCTCTTTAAAAAGGTTTGTTGCTGATTATGTAGCTGAGCATCAAGAAGAACTTCTCTCTTCCAAAAAGGATGAAGAAAAAGAGTCTAAAGAGCCTCCAAAAATTAGAGAGGAAAAAGTAGCTATTATTGGAGCCGGGCCAGCGGGATTAACTGCTGCCTATGACTTAGCGAAGTTAGGATACAAAGTTACTGTATTTGAAGCTCAAAGCTCTCCCGGAGGGATGATGTATACAGGGATTCCCGGATATCGCCTATCCAAAGAAGTTCTGAAAAGGGAGATTAAACAGATTGAAGAGATAGGGGTAAAGATTCTTCTTAATACCCCTATTCGCTCAAAAGAGGAGTTCGAGAAATTAAGGAGGAATTATCAGGCGATATTTACTGCCATGGGAGCCCGGAAAAGTAAGAAATTAAGATTGGAGGGCTCAGATTTAAAAGGTGTGTTTTATGGAGTAGAATTTCTTAAAGATGTCAATGAAGGAAAAGAGATTACTATAGGAGAAAGAGTAGCCGTAATTGGTGGAGGAAATGTGGCCATTGATGTAGCTTTATCCTCATTGAGAGTGGGAGCAGAGGAGGTTCATCTCTTCTGTCTTGAGTCTCGTGAGGAGATGCCAGCATTTGAATGGGAGATTGAAGAAGCAGTAAGGGAGGGAATAAACCTTCATTGCTCCAGGGGACCAAAGAGGATTATAAGTAAAGAGGAAAAAGTTGGTGGTCTGGAAACTATTCTTTGTACCTCAGTTTTTGATGCTGAAGGAAGGTTTAGCCCCAAGTTTAAAGAGAAGACGGAGTCATCCATTGATGTGGATACAGTAATAATTGCTATAGGTCAAGAATCGGATTTTGCAGGATTTAAGGAAGTTAAAATTACTCCTCACCAGACTATCGATGTGGATAAGATTAGTTTAGCTACTTCTGTTCCCGGTGTCTTTGCTGGAGGTGATGTAGTCAGTGGTCCCGCTTCAGTAATTGAAGCTATAAGTCAGGGACACGAAGCAGCTATCTCCATTGATAGATATTTAAAATCTGAAGACTTAATCAAAGGCAGAGAAAAGATAGAGGAAGAAGCAGCGGAAGCTCCAGAAAAAGAAGTTGCCTTAGAAAAGAGAGAAATAATGCCTGCTCTTTCTCTCCAGGATAGAAAAAGGGATTTTAAAGAAATTGAGTTGGGATTCACTGAAGAGATGGCAATAGATGAGGCAAAGAGATGTCTTGACTGTGGTATCTGTTCAGAGTGCTTAGAGTGTGTGAAGACCTGTAAAGCAGAAGCAATCCTTCCCCATATGGTTGAAGAGAAAGTGGAAATAAAGGTTGGTTCCATTATCCTCTCTTTTGGTTTTGATGAATTTAATCCGAGGGTAAAAGGAGAGTATGGATATGGGAGATTTCCTAATGTGATATCCAGTATTGAATTTGAGAGAATCTTATCTGCCTCGGGTCCCTATGAAGGTCAGGTAGTGAGACCCTCGGATAAGAAATTACCTAAAAAAATTGCCTGGATTCAGTGTGTGGGCTCGCGGGATATAAAATCTGGCTATCCCTATTGTTCATCTGTTTGTTGTATGTATGCCACCAAGGAGGCAGTTATTGCCAAAGAACATGCAAGTTCTGAGCTTACCTGTCATATTTACTTTATGGATATGCGCTGTTTTGGTAAGGATTTTGATAAATATTATGAGAGAGCAGAGAATGAGTATGGGGTAGAATACAGGAGATGCAGAGTCTCCTCTGTAGAGGAAGACCTCCCAACAGATAACTTAAGAATAAAGTATGAAACCGAAGAGGGGAATTTAAAAGAAGAGGAGTATGATTTAGTAGTGTTATCGGTTGGTCTAACGCCTTCTGAGGATATATTAAAGATAAGTGAAAAGTTGGGTCTTCAATTAAATGAGTGTAATTTCATTAAGTCAGATGAGTTTTCTCCTGTAGACACAACCAAGAAGGGAATATATGCTTGTGGCGCAATTTTAGAGCCAAAAGATATCCCGGAGACAGTAACTCAGGCAAGCGGAGCTGCTGCCAGAGCCTCATCCTTGCTTTCCTCTACTCGAGGAAGCTTAATCAAGGAAAAGGACTATCCTCCAGAAAAAGATGTGAGTGGAGAGGCTCCAAGAGTAGGTATATTTATCTGCCATTGCGGGATAAATATTGGAGGAGTGGTTGATGTTCCCGCGGTGGTTGAGTATGCTAAGACGCTGCCCAATGTAGCTTATGCTGAAGATAATCTTTATACCTGTTCCCAGGATACCCAGGAAAGAATAAAAGAAGCCATAAATGAGCATAAATTAAACAGAGTGGTAGTTGCTTCTTGCACTCCCAGAACCCATGAACCTCTTTTCCAGGAGACCATAAGAGAAGCAGGCTTAAACCCTCATCTTTTTGAAATGGCTAATATTCGTGATCAGAACTCCTGGGTTCATATGAAAGAACTCCAAAAAGCTACGGAAAAAGCCAAAGATTTAGTAAGAATGGCGGTGGCAAAAGCTTGTTTAATAGAGCCCTTACCTAGTTTTTCCTCAGAAGTTATTCAGAAAGGGCTGGTTATTGGAGGGGGTTTAGCGGGAATGATAGCTGCCTTAAATATAGCTGAACAGGAGTTTGAGGTATATCTTATGGAAAAGGAAGCCGAGTTAGGGGGAAATTTAAGAAATCTTCATTATACTCTGGAGAACGAAGATATGCAGAGTTATCTGAAGTCGATAGTTAAAGAAGTAGAAGAGAATCCGAAAATCAAAGTATACAGGAATGTAAATATCAAAAGTGTAGAAGGATATGTAGGAAACTTTAAGACAACCATAGTACAAAATGAGGAAAATGAAAAGATAGAGTTAGAACATGGAGTAATAGTTGTAGCTACCGGTGCTAAAGAGTCAAAGCCTAAAGAATATTTATATGGAGAAGATGAGAGAATAATTACCCAGTTAGAACTTGAAGAGATGTTGTCCAGACCCGATTCCAAGATTCCCACTCTCAACACTATAGTGATGATTCAATGTGTTGGCTCCAGAGAGAATGAGAGACCCTATTGCAGCCGGGTATGTTGCAGTGATGCGATAAAGAATGCTCTCAAGATAAAAAAAGAGAATCCTAAGGCAAATATATTTATTTTATATAGAGATATGAGAACCTACGGCTTTAAAGAAAGCTTCTATCAAGAAGCTCGGGAGAAAGGAGTAGTTTTTATAAGATATGATAAGGATAAAAAGCCTTATGTAACCAGAGACGCTGAGGGTTTAACAGTAGAAGTTTTGGATCCTATTCTTAAAGAGAAACTTCGTATAACTGCTGATCTTCTGGTATTGAGTGCAGCTATTATTCCTAATGAAAATAATCAAACTCTTGCTCAATTATTGAAGGTTCCCTTAACAGAGGATGGATTTTGTTTGGAAGCTCATGTGAAACTCCGCCCCGTAGATTTTTCTACTCGGGGTATATTTTTAGCAGGAATGGCTCATGGTCCAAAGTTTATCAAGGAGACTATTTCTCAAGCTTATGCTGCTGCTGAGAAAGCCTGTGTCGTAATTTGTAAAGATCGTGTTGAGGCAGAGGCAATTATTGCCCAAGTGAATGAGAGATGGTGCCGGGGATGTAGTATATGTGTCTCAGCATGTCCCTATGAAGCTATAAGTATAGATGAGGAGACTAATTTAGCCAAGGTAACCGAGGTGCTTTGTCAGGGTTGTGGTGCCTGTAGCGCTGCTTGTCCCAGTGGAGCTATTCAACAGAAGGGTTTTCAAAGAAATCAGATTCTTTCCATGGTGGATACAGCACTATAAAGAAATTTACTATGAGTATATGAAGGAGGTAATTGATGGCTAATTTTGAGCCAAAGATAGTTGGTTTCTTGTGTAATTGGTGTACCTATGCGGGAGCAGACCTTGCGGGTACTTCAAGAATGCAATATCCGCCAAATATTAGGCCTATCAGAGTGATGTGTTCGGGGTCGGTTGATTCTGCTTATGTCCTTCGGGCTTTATTGGAAGGAGCTGATGGAGTCTTTATTGGCGGATGTCATCCCGGAGATTGCCATTATGTGAGTGGAAATTATAAGGAGAGGAGAAGAATTACTGTTTTGAAAAGTATTTTGAAAACCTTAGGGTTGGATGATAATCGAGTCTGGATTAGGTGGGTCAGTGCCAGCGAAGGTAAGAAATATGCGGATACTATATCTGAGATGACATCTCATTTGAAAAAATTAGGTCCCAATCCTATAAGTAAGTACTGGTCTTTATAGAGGTGAAGAAAATGACAAAAGAGGTAGTTATTGAGGTAAAGAATGGCAAAGTAAAAGAAGCGATTAATTCTTTTTTAAAAGGTCTTCTTGAAAAAAATCTGGTGAGTGCACTTCTAGTTTCTCGGGAGGTCCCCTCAAAAGATAATGTGGTTCAGAGTTTGGTGACTAATTCCCATGGACTAAAAGAAGCAAATGTTATTGCTCCTGTCCTCCCGGTTAATTCGGCAAGAATTATCTCTGAGATGACCAGACTCAGTCCCCATAAAAGTCCTGTAGGAATTGTTCTTAGATCCTGTGAAATAAGAGCATTGATAGAGCTGGTTAAATTAAAACAAGCTTCCTTAGATAATCTACTTATAATTGGGGTGGATTGCTTAGGGACCTATTCAGTTAGTGATTATCAGGGCCTCTGTAAGCAAGGTGATTCGCCTTTGGATGAACTCTTAAGGAAATTTAAGGAGGAAAAGGAAGATGCTAAATTAAGAGAGGCCTGTCGGGT
>Ga0209979_1002939_pt1 | contig 15573 bp, 12 predicted proteins | sample AnhtaG_FD_183114 | JGI IMG/M metagenome (GOLD analysis project Ga0209979, IMG submission 183114) | Deep subsurface microbial communities from Anholt, Denmark to uncover new lineages of life (NeLLi) - Anholt_01485 metaG (SPAdes) (version 2) | ecosystem: Environmental > Aquatic > Marine > Oceanic...
TACTTGAGGAGCACTTTGGTTAGCGTGTAGCCGATGGGGACCCGCCTTTCCTTTGCCCCCTTACACATGACCCGGAGATAGCCATTCTCCAGATCGACGTCCGAGATGGTGAGGCCGCAGAGCTCACTGACCCGTATCCCGCAGTCGAGCAGTGTGGCCATGATGGCGTAATCCCTGAAGCCCTCATCACTCTTTTTGTTGGGCTGGCTCAGGAGCTTCCCTATCTCCTGCTCGCTGAATGTGGGCATCACCTTCTTCGGCGTTTTTGGCAGCTTCACCTTGGCCATGGGGTTGGAGAGGATGATGCCCTCGCGCTCGAGGAAGCTGAAGAAGCCCTTGATCGCCCTGGTGTAGCTGGCCACGGTCTCCGGCGATAGCGGCCGGTTGCTGGGCCTGGTGAAGCGATGGCTGCTGAAGGCTGGCTTGGCCTGCAGGGCCAGGATGAAACGTCTCAGGCTCTGGGCATCGATGGTCTCGAGCTCAATGCCTTCGCCTCCGAGGAAATCGGCAAAGTACCCGACCGCGTCCGTCGTCCAGCCGATGGTCTTGGCCGACTTCCCCTCGGCTTTAGCGCAGATACGATAAGCTGTCAGCGCGTCCTGAAGCGTAGCCACTTCGGATCTCCCACAGTGACAGCCTACCACAGGGGTACTGCCGGATACGCTACTTTGTGCTACCGGATGGTAAATCAGGTGCCCTTTTTGGCGGCTCGATGGGGTATTTGGGGGTGGATTTGTATCTGTGGTGAGCCGTGTGGGGATCGAACCCACGACACCCTGATTAAAAGTTTGGAACTCGCTGGCCCACCTAGTGCCAGCAGATAGCATAATGTCCCGTCTGGTCTGGTGTCAAGCCGTGGTTTGTATCTGGCTGTGCCACTCTGTGCTGCTGGGTGCTAAACAGTATGGTGGCAAAATGGCGGCAAAACGACGACCTTCTAAAGGGGCTTCGCAGGTCAAAAGCGGGGACTTTTAGGAAGGATTTTTACCTTTTGGCTTTTTGTTCAATCCTTATTGAGCACCTGGGGGCTGACCATAGAGGTTCGGAAGCGCTATAGCAGAGGGCAGGCCGTGGAAGATGGTTCTGAACTTGGGGAGCTTTGACAACTACTGAATTAGCAGATCGCGCAGGGAAAGCTCCTCTGGAATCGGGGACTTGGTGGGCCTAAGTGGACGGTATCAAGAACTTTCAGCTTGGCCTTTAGTCTGAGTATCTGATCTCTCGCCCAAGGCTGGCTTGGGTTGTCTTGGTGATCCAACAATCCAAGCTTTTGTGACCTAAGCTACACAAAGTGGACTCTTGTTGATGCCTCGTACCACTACTATTTTGTTGCTAATTATCGTGACAGCATCAATTCTTGCCTGATTGGGTTGACAGCAGGCTTGAACACGCTGTTATCGGGTTACTGTGTTCCGGATGCTAGCGACAGCACAGCCAGTGTCACCAGCTGTTGAGTTCCTGAAAGGATTTCGAAAAATCCTTTCTCGATCCCTCCACGAGGTCCCTTGCTTCACCGACAACTACCTCGTATTCGTCATTTGCGAGGGCTTTCATTGTGGCTGCGGCGACTACAGATGGCGGGATGCCCCTGTACTCCTGTTCCGATTCACCAGTAGTATCCTTACCCAATTCTGTGTTAACCGCAGGTGGCACTATTTCGAATACTTTTACGGCAGTGTCTTTCAACTGGTGCCTTAGGGATATGGTGAACATATGGATTCCCGCCTTGGTGGCGCAATAGACAGGCATAGCGGCTATCGGAACGAAACCCAGGCCCGAGGAAACGTTGATGATGGCTGCTTCTTTCTTCTTCGACAGCAGTGGAGCGAAATACGTCGATATGTGGATCGGAGCAGCAAAGTTGATTGGACTTCGTCTTCGCCGTCGAACAGCTCTGCTGTACCTTTCCTCAGGTCGATGGCCCTTTGAATTCCGGCGTTATTCACCAAGATGTTCAGGTCTTCGTGATTGTCTATAACCCAGTCGCAGAAGGATTCGCGGTCCTCCTTTTTCAATAGGTCGCATGGTATCGTCTGTATCTGAGGCAATTTTCCCCTGGCCTCTTTCAGCTTGGCTTCTCTTCTTCCGCAAATCAACACCTTGTTGCCCGCTTTAACGAAGGCTTCTGCCAGAGCGAACCCGATTCCCGTGGCTCCGCCAGTAATCAAGATAGTATTGTACTTAGTTCTCATTGTTCACCCCGCTATCGAAAATCTCACTGTCCTAGTTATATCACATGGCCACTTCACCATGCCAGACCAGAAATTAACCTAACATCGGCTCAAAAGAGTTTGGTATGGTGTCACTTTCCGCTACAATGTGCAGTGAGGCGCTTTCCTCGAATACGCAGCCCTATAAGGCATAACCCAGCCAGGCAGATTTGGAGAGGCCAGTTGGCTTTTTGTAATCGTTTCGTGGCCTTTATCTTTGGATCCCTCATTTTGTCAGGATTGGACTCAGGGTAAAGTGGCGGTGACGGTGGACACAGCGGAGTCGAGAACGTGGTACGGCCGCGGTGAAAGCAAAAGCTACCAGGAAATCGCGCAAGCCCATTCTCCAGCGAAGTCCGACGGCGGCAAGAAAGGCAGGTCATGTGCAGGTTCGATGGAAAAAGGGAGAGAGGAGCGTAAGGAGCTGCAATTGTCTTGACAAATCAACCGCACTCTTGTAGGATTAGCCCACACATCCAAACTGTTGCCTCAAGGGGACTGATTTATGGGGTAGGAGTCAGCTCAATCCAACTCAAAGAAAGAGATCGACTGTACGGTTTGGCCTCTTGACGTGTTGCTGACTTCGGCGATCTAGCAGATTCTCGAGAGGCTTTCCGGCAAAGTCATTATGTAGGAGGTGTAAGATGGGTAGACCACATCCAAAACCGGGAGGACCAGAGCGGCCTATGCCTGATGAAGAAGAGGAGTTTAAGGATGTTCCCCACGGGGGGAAGGTCGTTGGGCGTATCCTAAAGGAACACGGGATAAAGTATGTATTCGGCATTCCTGGTGGCCATGTGTGGGCTTTGGACACGGGCTTTCACGAGTACGGCGTAAGGCGAATTCACATGCGCCACAACCAGGCGGCAGCCTATGCCGCTGATGCCTATGCCCGCTGCACCCTTTCCCCGGGGATATGCTATGGGACTGCCGGCATGGGGGTCACCGATTCCGCCAGCGGGATAAATCAAGCCTGGCAGGCTCGTAGCCCGGTCATCGCCCTGTTCGGGATGCATCACTGGGATGGCAGTCGGCGTGGTGTCCTACAAGAGGCCTATCCCAGCAAGATATATGAATCGATGACCAAGTGGAGCGTCGATATCGATGACTGGCGCTTCATCCCCCTCTATCTGAACTGGGCCCTCAGGGACTGTAGGGTCTATCCCCCCGGCCCGATTTCCCTCGGCCTTACCATGGATGCCCTGGCATGGACTAGGAGCCGCAAGGACGCAATCGGCGATATACCCCACGCAGCCATGGCATCCCCTACCTTGGCAGAGGCCGACCGTGCCGCCGTGGCAAGGGCGGTGAAAATGCTTGTGGAAGCTGATAGGCCAGTCATCGTGGCCGGCGAGGGTATTCACTGGTCTGATGCCTCGGAGGAGCTCCTGGAGTTCGCCGAGCTGCTTCATATCCCGGTTCACACCAGAAGGATAGCCCGGGGGGCCGTCCCTGAGGACCACCCCCTGGCCTTCGGTGGGGGCTATCGGGGTCACTTCTGGGCAGAGGCCGATGTGGTCCTCACCATAGGGCTTCGGTTGGGCTGGTTCGAGTGGTATGGGCTTGCCCCCTCTTGGCCAGTTGGGGCGAAGAGGCTCGTGATCCATGAGTCAGCCACCGATGGTTGGTCACCTCTGCCAACAGAGGAATTCATCGTCGGCAACCCGAAACTGGTGCTCAGGCAGATGATCGATTACGCCAAGGGCTATGTGAAGAGCTCAGACAGGTTGGATTGGCTGGAGCATCTGGCCCTGTGTCGCCAGGCCTACGAGAAGGGGCTCGCCGAAGATGAGGCCGAGTATGAGAACCAAAGCCGCATCCATCCCTGGGTGCTGGCCGGAGAGGTCGCCGATTTCTTGGACCCCAGCGCCACCATCGTCCTTGACTCCTTCCTGGGGAGCACCTATCTCACCGACAGGATAAAGGCAAGGTTTTCAGGACAGATACTCGATTCCGGGGAGGCTGGTGGCTTCGGCCACGGCATCGGGATGGGTATTGGCGCTCAGCTCGCTCGCCCCGGGAAGCCCATCTTTGTGTTGATGGGTGACGCCGGCATGGGGATCGGCGGCGGCGATGTGGAGACGGCGCTGCGATACAATCTCCCCATTGTCTACCTGGTGTGCAACACCAGCAGCTGGTACGGCGGGGTTGATTGCTGGTTTGAGGGCCAGATAGATTCGTGGCGAATGCTTCCTGACCTGCGCTATGACAAGATGTATGAAGCCCTTGGATGCCATGCCGAGCAGGTAACAGAGACCCAGCAGATCAAGCCTGCCCTATATCGTGCCTTCAACTCGGGAAAGACTGCCGTGGTGAATGTCATTGTTGACTCAAGGGTAGTGCATCCCTGGTTTGAGGGTCTGGCCTATCGTCTCGGGGTTATTGCCCATCAGCTGGATGTAGGGAAGATTCCCGAGCCTTATAGATCTTATCTCCTCGAAGGGCGCACCCCAGAGGTAGAAGCGGAGCTTGCCAGGATCGGATTCCCACGCTCCCGGCCCAAGAAGCGTGTCATCGCCCATGACCTGGTGAAGTGCTGGTAGACTGGGAAGGACAGCAGGAGCACCTGTGAGGCTTTGCCCTACAGGGTAGTGATGATGCCTTGGGGAAGGAGGCTGGTTATTGATTGAAGGCTTAAGAGAGACACTCTTGGCTTCTATAAGAAAAGGGGAAGACCCACTTTCAGCCATCATTGGGCAAGAGGAGGCAAAGGAAAGCATAATAGTTTCCCTACTGGCGGGTCACCATATCCTGATAGAGGGGCCACCTGGGGTTGGGAAGACGACGCTGGCAAAACATATTGCCTCGTCCCTGCCCGCTGTGGAAACGGTAAAGGATTGTCCGCATCATTGCGACCCTCAATCGCCCGTTTGTCCCCTTTGCAGGCTGAGGGTTGCCAACGAGGAGAAGCTAAGCACAGTGACGGTCCCTGGAGAGCGGAGGTTTGTGCGCGTTCAGGGGTCTCCCGACCTTACTGCGGAGGACCTCCTGGGGGATATCGATCCCTCCCAAGCCTTCAGATACGGACCCCAGGATCACCGTGCCTTCACCCCAGGGAAGCTACTCAAGGGGAACAGGGGGGTTGTTTTCTTTGACGAACTCAATAGGGTGCCCGAAAGGCTGCAAAATGCTCTCCTGCAAGTTCTTGAGGAGGGGATTGCCACCATCGGTACCTACGATGTGGACTACCCGGCAAGGTTCGTCATGATCGCCACCATGAATCCCAAGGAGCATGCCGGGGTGGAAGAGCTCTCCGACGTTTTACTCGATAGATTTGAAGTGGTCAACATGAGCTATCCAGAGACAGCAGAGAGGGAGAGGGAGATACTCTTACGCTACGGTAAGAGGATCGGGCAGGTGGAGGTGCCCGAAGAAGTCATGGACTTGATAGTGACTTTGGTACGGGCGACACGGGACGACCGGTGGGCACATGAGCTGGATCAAGGGGCTAGCGTGAGAGCTGGCCTCGCCCTTTATGAGAAGGTCCAGGCCGCGGCACTGCTCGGGAGGCGCCCCAAGGCGAGCGTGGATGATATCAGGGCCATGGCTGCCTCCTCCCTGGGGGCCAGGATCAAGCCAGCGGCGGATTCAAAATACTACGAAAACCCCATGGGTTTGATCAGCGATATTGTGGAAAAGGTCATTGGAGGTGACTAGATGTACCGAGGGATAACCGTCGCTGTCTCCGGCAAGGGTGGTGTGGGCAAGACCGACCTCAGTGCGCTGCTCATCAGGTGCTTATCCGAGGCGGGAAGCGTGCTGGCGATAGACGCAGACGCTGATGCCAACCTGGCACAGGCCCTCGGGGTGACCGTACACAAGACAGTGGGGGGGGTGCGGGAGTCCATCCTCAATGCCCCGGCTCGCAGCCCCATCGCCGGTGGCAAGGGAATGGCCCTAAAGGACGAGCTTTATACCGTTATCGAGGAAGCCGACGACTTTGACATCGTGGTAATGGGTCGCCCAGAGGGTGAGGGCTGCTATTGCCCGGTGAACCTCATCATTCGCGATGTGGTGGACACCCTGGGAAGAAACTACGACTTCACAGTGATCGATTGCGAAGCTGGTCTGGAGCATCTCAGTCGGAAGACCACCAGGGACGTCAACTTCATGATCGTGGTCACCGAACCCACCGCCAATAGCATACTTACGGCGAAGAGGGTGCAGGGATTAGCACAGGAGCTAAGCATCAACTTTGGGACCATCATGGTGGTGGCCAATAAGGTGACCCCTGAGATGGGGCCAGTGCTGGAAAGAATAGCCCAGGAGAACGGCATTGAGATAGCGGTCAACATCCCTTATGACCCAGCCCTGGCTGAGCTTGACCTTGTGGGCAGACCAGTGGTTGAGCTGCCCCCTGAGTCGCCTGCCTCCCTGTCGGCAGCGGAGATATGCGACATCATACTGAAATCTTGGCAGGAGTAGGCAACCCAGGAAGTGGTGATTAGGGGCAACAAGCCCCTTTTAAATCAGGAAAGAAAAGGAGGAAGACAATGGTACTTGATAAAATCGAACTGGCAGAAGGAAGGGTATTTCACTTACCCACTGACCTGGACGACCTCTTCACTGGGATAGAGGACATTGGAGTCGGCCCCCGATATGTTCGCCACTACCGAAAAGGGGAGTGGCACCTGGAGCTGGGTGGGCCAAAGGTTGAGTACTCCGGCTTCGTGTATTCCGAGCTCTACAATGATCCAGAGAAGGTGGAGGATGGAAAGGTGGAGCTGGTGGGCCCGGACATCAACGAACTGCCCCCAGAGACGACTTTGCCCTTCGGCCTTTTCGTCAAGGTCTACTCTGCCTGGCTGCCCCCTGAGATGGCCACTCTCGCTGAGCAGATGGCCTATTCGGGCATCCTCTATCTTGAGGGGATGATGATCAACGGTACCCGGGCTACCAGCTGGCTAAGGGTCAGCAAGGCGATGGCGCCAAAGCTCAGCTTTCTCAAGATAGCCCAGTCCATCCGTGCCCAGATCCTATCCACTGTCGCGATAGTGGAGGGAGTGGAGATCAAGTGGATCATCGGCAGCCCTGAGGTGGGGGGCAGGCGGAAGATCGAGGAGATGCTCAAGGAGATCTTCCCCGTATGGTGGGCGGTGGATTCCAAGTACATGGGCGTCATGGAGGATGATGTCGACAAATTCTTTGGGTGCACAGTATGCCGCCTCATCGCCCCAAACCATGTATGCATTCTCACCCCAGAGATGATGCCCTTCTGCGGCATTTTCACCTACTTCGCCGGTGATCAGTATGAAATGATGGACCCCGGCGGGATGATATTCTCCATTCCCAAGGGGGAGGTCATCGATGCGCAAATGGGTTCTTACACCGGGATCAACGAGGCGCTCTTTGAGAAGTCGGGTGGCATGCACAAACACTTCAATATGCATAGCTGCATCAAGTATCCAACGAGCAATTGCGGCTGTATGGAGGGCGCCTGCTTCTATATCCCTGAAGTTGACGGCATAGGGATAGTGAACCGACGATACCCTGATCTCACCCCCCTGGGCCTGCCCTTCAGCAAGATCGCGGGGATGATGAGCGGCGGCCACCAGAATCATGGATTTAAGGGGACCAGCGTCCAGTCGATCAGATTTCCGAGTTTCCTTAAGGGAGATGGTGGTTGGAACCGAATCGTGTGGATGTCCAAGAGCATGAAGGAGGAGATTGCCGATTCCATCCCCGAGGAGGTCTACGAGAAGCTCGCCACGGAGGAGGATACAGTAGATCCCCAGGAACTCAAGGAGTTCCTGCGCCAGAAGCAACACCCCATCGTGGAGAAGTATTGGAAGGATGGCGAGCCCGTACCCATAGAGCTGCCACTGCCCGGGGAAGACTGGCCCGACTAGTGGCTATCCCCTTCGAGAAGGAGACAGCTTGCTCAGAGAGGAGATTACAGCTCGACTAGAGAAACTGGCGCTTGGGGAGGTCAAGGAGGGGGTTTTCGCTGATATCCGGGTCAGGGATGATCAGAGGGACGCCCTGGTGAGCAGTCTTTGCGCCGGTCACCATATCCTCATCCTCGGTCCTCCGGGGTGTGGCAAGACGGTATTGGCAACGAGGATCTGTGATATCCTCGGTGAAATTGAGGTTGTCCCTGACTGTCCGCTGAACTGCCCGCCACAAGACCCCCAGTGCCCTTGGTGTATTGAGGCCGGGCACCAAGGCCCTATGGAAGGTGAAATCCTCCCCGCAGGGGACAGGATGAAGAGGGTGCAGGGGAGCGATGGGCTGACCCCAGAGGACCTGATAGGGGACCTCGATGTGGAGATGGCCCTCAGCCGAGGTATTCATTCCCCAGGAGCCTTCGTCCCGGGAAAGCTGCTACGCGCCAATCGGGGTATCCTGCTCATCGACTTCATCGATAGAGTCCCTCCCAGGGTGCTCAACGTGATACTCTCCACCCTGCAGGGCGACGCCATAAACATCGGCACCTTCGATGAGGTCATTCCACTAGACATACTGGTGTTGGCCACAGGCAGCGAGCGGGCGCTTCACACCCTGCCCCTGGACCTCGTTGAATGCTTTGATGTCGTCACCCTTGACTATGTGGCCAATAAGGAGGATGAGAAGCACTTGGTTGCGGAACACCTGCAGCAAGGGAGCAAGGAAGACATGCTGCAGCCATCTGCCATTGAGCAGGTGGTTAACATTGTGAGGGAGACCAGAACTCACATGGATGTGAAAAGGGGTGTTAGCACGCGGGGGGCGATTAGGTATGCGGAGGTCTTGGCCCACTCCCAGGAACTCGAGGCGGAGCATGAGGAGAAGTGGCTACGGTTGGCAGCTCTCACCTCCCTTCCTCACCGTCTCCTCCTTGCCCCGGAGGCTGATCTGGAGGGGAAGCGGGAAGACATTATCAATGATATTGTGGACCGGCTGAGCGGGGTGGAAACGGAGAGGGAGCTGGTCACCCTCTCCAAGGAGCAAATCCTCGACCTGGTAGTGGAGATCGTAAGCAAGGATGATTTTCGGCAGCCGCTGAAGTACGGGGATTTTGGCTTGCTCTTGGCCAGGGTTCGCCGCTTTCCCGAATCCAAGCTCGCTCAGGCGGTGAGGGAGGCCATGGCGCGCCTCCAGGAGCTCTACCCGGAGAGATTTCGCTCCGACAATCTCACCCCGGACCTGCTCAAGGATATAGAGGAAACGAGGAAACGTGAACTGGAGATAATGAAGATCGCTAGGGAATTGGAAGCAGAAGCCCTGGCGGAGGTCTTGGGCTTACTGGAGAGCAAGCAGGTCCTGCAACGGGGGACAAGGGGCTGGGAGCTGAGCCCAAGGGGGCTAATCTTTTTCCTGGAGAAGCTGGAGCCCAGGGTGTGGCAGGCTATATACAGCTGCGGATACGGGAAACACTCCACAGGCCGCAAGCTGAGCGCTGGCGAGGGTAGGGTGGTGGGCCTCAGGCGATATCGCTTCGGAGACCGCTATCGGGACGTCTCCTTCACCGATACCGTCAGGCAGGCGGTGCGAAATCGAAGGAATTCGCTGACCAAAGAAGACATCATGGTCACCATCAAGGATATTCGGGCCAAGATGGACATCGTCCTCGTGGTGGACCTCTCGGGGACGATGCACCAGCTCGACAAGTTTTGGTATGCCAAGGAGAGCGCCATCGCCTTATCCCTGGCGGCAACCCGCAGCGGAGACCGGGTGGGGATAGTCTCCTTCTCCAACCTGGCTGATGTTGTCGTCGACATAACAACTAGCCCCCATAGCGTTACCAAACATGTAATCGACCTTGAGGTGCACCGCAATGCCTTCACCAACATCGGCTCTGGGTTATTGAGCGCCCGTGAGCTCTTTGCTCGCCATCGCACAGGGCGTGCCGGTCAGCACATTATCCTGGTATCCGATGGCGATGCCACAGCACCTCACCCTTCCCCTCAGAAATACGCCCTCAGGCAGGCAGCTCGGGCGGCACGAAGGGGGATCACCATCTCCTGCGTATGCATAAACAGGGAGTCAACGGACCCCGAGCTGATGAGAAGGATATCCAAAGTTGGAAAGGGGAGGATGTACCTTGTTGGCCCTGAGGGGCTGACCGATGCCCTGCTGGCGGAAAGATATGCCGCTAGCTTCCCATATTAGGACGATAGCGAATCAGGAGGTGACTAAGATGGCTGAAGTGAAACTTTGCGGCGTTTGCGACAAGGAGGAGGCGGTAGAGACCTGTCAGGTGTGTGGTATTCCCCTATGCGAGAGACACCTCAAAAGGATCGACATCCCCGAGAAGACCCCTGCTTCCGAGGTAATAGCGGGGACCCACATATCGGCGGTGCGTCCCGGTGTGAGGAAATGGAAGGTTTGCCGCAAATGCATGATGGAGACCGAGTTCTACGATGGTGAATACTTCTAGGTTTCGGCTAATGCTACAGCAAGGAGGTCGCAATGACTAAAGAGAAAGAACTCATCACACTGGGTCGGATGAAGCTGTCCCTAAGCCAGATAGTCCGTGACCCCCGCGGGGTGGAGGACTTGGTTAGGGAGGCGGTGGAGGAGGACTGGGCGGAACAGCGATATACACGTTTTGACCTCAAGATTTTCCCCTTCCCCGATGCCTTTGACATGGCTGAGTGGGACCGGTTCCTTCTGGACAGGTATCCCCCGATGCACACCGATCTCCAGAACAACTGCAGTGACTGTCCCCTAGGCCCTTGCTCCCTCGAGGCAGCTAGAGGCAAGTGCGGACTGGAGCTGGAAGCGTATCAGGCCAAGCTGAGCCTGCGCCGGGCATGTCGCGGCTGCTTTAGCCAGATGATGGATAGCCGCGATCTTTTGAACTATGCCATAAAGGTACATGGCCGGGGTAAGGAGGTGAGCTTCGGCCAATTCGTGGATAAAAATGATCTAACCAGCATTCGATTGGTAACCGGCCTTGACCACAAGAACCTGGGCGACCTGGATAGGGCCCAGAGCTATGCCGAGGAACAGCTCACCAAGCTCCTCACCGCCAGCTTCACCGGGGTGGGAAGCGTAGAGGACTTTGAGGAGTTGGCGTTCCATGCTGGCTCCCTCCTTTTCGTTACCCAGAATGTGGCTGAGCTGGTGAAGGTAAGCGCCTTTACCTTCACCAATGCTGGCAAGGAGGAGATCGCCGAGCTCTACAACTATCCCCGGGCCAACAGACAGACCGGATTGGGGTCGGTTGACCGGTCCAAGCCCGTGCTGGCATTCATCGGCGATAGTTTCCTCCCTTCCTGGGTTGCCCTGAACCTTCTCCGCGAGAAGGAGCTCCACGAGCAGGTCGAGCTCTGCGGCATCGGCCCCGCCGGTGATGACAGCATCCGCTTCTACCCCAATTTCCGCAACCTGGGCCCGATGTTGCAGGGGCCCAAGATAATAAGGAGCGGTATCGCCGATGTCATCGTAGCTGGCACTGCCTGTATCCCCTTGGATATCCTGGGGGACGCCCAGCGGGTGGATACTAAGGTCATCTGGACAGGTCGTGATCAGAGCCTGGGGCTTATAGATCGCATCGATGACCCGGTAGATGACATTGTCAAAGACCTGGTTGCTGGCGCTCCGGCGGCGTGGATACGGGACCCCGAGAAGGCAGCCAAGGTGGCGGTAGAGGTGGTGCAGCAGGTGAAGCGCAAGGGGGGCTATATCCTGTCCAATGGCAAGGTAAAGGCAGAGGCTGGCAAATGCCGGGACGATTGCGACCTGTGCTTCACCGTGTGCCCCAATAGCCTGCTCCTGAACAAGGCAGTGAAGGCGGCCAAGAAGGAGGGGACTAAAGCCCTTTGCGAGGTAGAGAAGGGGTGCTACCTGTGTCGTAAGTGTGAGGAGGCGTGCCCGGAGAAGATTCGCCTCCTGGACATGCTGGTAGCTGCTCAGGAGCTGCGAGCCCCTGAGGACCTGGCGGTGATGCGGGCGGGGAGGGGAACGGGAACACGAAACGAGGCCGGGGCATTCGCCTACACCCTGAAACAGGCCGGGGGTTGGAATTACGTATTTGGCTGTGGGGATGCTCACATCGACGATATTGCCTGGATCGTGAACGAGCTCGTTAGCTACAATTTTATCGTCTGGATCGCTGGCTGTGCTGCCGTCCAGGCGGCTCGCTACTTCGATGAGATATCCCAGAAGCACATCTTTCGCCTGTATCCCGCCGAAGCCATGCCCAGGAACTTGATCAACTGCGGGGCATGCAGCGCTACATCTCTGGTGGCGGATACTTACCTCAAGTGGGCTCGTCTGGGCGCCTATGCCTCCTGCTACGGCAACATTTCCGAGAGCGCGGATGTCATGCATTGCTTATGGTACCCCAGTGCCATCATCTGGGGAGCCCTCCCCGAGAGGATGTATACCGTTGCTGCCTCCCTTGTTCGGCTGGGTGTCCCCACGATCGTGGGCCCAGCTTCAGGCTTTGATTGGAAGCGGTTCATGCTCTCAGACCGCTGGGACTGGCAGAAGTGGTGGGGCTACGACGTCTTGGAGCATCGTAAGAAGACCATCGAGCCCAACAGGAAGCACATGCTCATCCCGGTGGAGACCAAGGAGGAAGCGTTGATGATGACGGTGGGTACGGCGTTCTGGGCCGGCGCGCCCGCAGGCGCATCTGACCAAAAGCTCGAATTCTACGTTGGAGCGTCCGAGCGCTTCTGGGGGCAATGGCCTGACGACTGGAACAAGTTTATCCGCAGTCCCTTTGACTTCGGCGTTAGACAAAAGGCGCGCATGATGAAGAGACTGAGCGAGGAGTTCGGCTGGGAGGTGTATCGCACCCAGGTTAATAAGGCAAAGCACCCTGATGGCAGGCTGATGACATGGGCCGAGTTGCACCAGGAGTTTAGCGCTAGCGATGGCAGGGTGTTGACAATGCTTCCACATCGGGTCAGGAAAGAGCCGCTAAAGTTGGAGGGAGGTAAGGAATGAGCGTCAAGCAACCTAAAGAGCTAGCCAGCTATATCAAGGGAAAGAAGAACGTACTGGTGCTGACCGGGTCTCTGTGCGACAGCGTCGACTTCGGTGAAAAGTCGTTGATGGACTATGCCGCCGAGATCATAAAGAAGCTGGGGGCGCCGGTGGCCGCCACCGCCAATACCCCCTTGGGCTTGAAAGCAAAGGGGGCGGAACCGGGTGAGAAGAAGAAGTACGCTGCCGAGATATTGAGCGCACTGCGCTTCCCATGGATGGAGCCCATAATGCCCAAGAAGCCGGAGCTATTAGTGTTTATAGGCTATCCGCCGGCGGTGGCAGCAAGCCTCGTCTCCATGGTGAAGGATGCTGAGACTGCAGTATTGGGCAACACCTATGTGGAACAGGCCACTTGCTCCCTGCCTGACGCCTCCGCCTCGTGGGCTCAGTGGCGCCAGCACCTGGAGCAGCTAGTCGAAGCCCTCTGAAGGACAGATATGGCTGACAAGGACAGGGTAAAAGAGGGGGAGTTCCGGCACTATGTCTTCAGTCGCCCAGAGCTGCTGAAGGGAATAGAGAGGTTTCTCCGCGTTGTGGGCTATGAGCTCCAGACACCAGCGGCGGTCGGATCGGCACAGCTTGATTTCCATGCCAAGAGGCGGTTGGAGAAGACCAGCTACGAGATAGTGGGCATGCTTCGGGAAAACATCGATGAGGTCCCCGAGGCATTCCACCTGCTCAAGGCAGTCAGAGCAGCCCTTGGCAAAAAGGTCGACTATGTACTGGTGCTGCCCCCAATAAACGAATACCTGCTGCTGGAGTTCCTGACCAGCGATAAGGGCAAGTGGTTCTTCGGCATCAAGCAAGAGGAGTTTATGCTCTGGATGCATAATCCCGATGATGATACGACTTGGTGTTTTGTGGGCTGGCCTCTGGATAGGGAGTTCGAGAAACATTTTGTGCTGGCCCGGTTTCCTGTCGACGCAACGCTACACATGCGGCTTTCTCGAGAGCTGCTATTGGAGGAAGAAAAGGAGGAATGAACCAGGGATGGGCTTTACCAGATTGGTTTGCACCGGCTGTAGCTTGCTATGTGATGACATTGAGATCGATAGTGAAGGGGACCGCATTGCGAGAGTGGAGAACGCTTGCCTCAAGGGCGCGTCTTTCCTCGGCTCTGCCGATTCGGAGCGCCGCGCTCCCTTCCTGGTAAAGGGGAAAATCGTCAGCGAAACAGAGGCGGTGGAGAGAGCAGCCCGCCTCCTCCGAAAGGCGAGAAGGGTGCTCATTTTTGGCCTGGACAGCTGTACCCTTGAGGCTCAGGCTGCCGGGATAGATCTTGCCCAGGCCCTGGGGGCGGTCATCGACGATGTCTCCTCCTTCTCCTACGGGGCGGTAGTTCAGGGGATTATGGAGGGCGAAATCCCCAGCTGCACCTTCGCCGAGGTCAAGGATGCCGACCTGATCATATATTGGGGGTGCAATCCTTACCATTCCCACCCCAGGCATCTCTCCAAGTTCTCCTATTATGCGCGGGAAAAGTACGATGAAGCCGGCTGGCGGCCTGTGGTGAAGGCCATTAGTGTTGAGGTCAGAGATACGGAAACAACATCCCTGTGCTATCCCGTTTTCAAGGTGGAGCCCGGGGGGGATGCGGATTTCATAAGGAGGATCCTGACCACCGCAAAAGGCGAAGAGGGGACTGAAGACCATAGGACTTTCGTGGAGCTCCTGAGGGGGTCACAGTTCTGCGTCATCTTTGTGGGACTGGGTCTTATGTACTCCCTTGATAATGACCTCAGCCTGTTCCTTGAGATGCTGCACCAGTTTGGCCGGGATAGTCGCTTCGCAGTGATTCCCATGGTTGGTCATTTCAACATGTTGGGTTTTAACCACTCTCTCTATGAAAGGACAGGCCATATCAACAAGGTACGTTTCGGGCAGAGCATTCACCATGGGGAAGAGTGCTCTTTCTTAGAGCAGCTAAGAAACCGCCTTCCAGATTGCGTGTTGATTGTCGGGTCAGACCCGTTCTCCAGTCAGCCCCGCTCCCTCACCGCGAATCTGGAGGGAGTGCCCATTATCTGCCTGGATCCCTTCCTCACTGCCACGACAAGGTCGGCCGAGGTGGTGTTGGGGACGGCGATATCAGGGCTGGAGGTGGAGGGCAAAGCGATAAGAATGGATGGCACTGTGGTGTCATTGCCCCAAGGGAGGAAGGTGGAGACCCCCAGCGACGAGAGTGTCCTGAGACAATTGCTGACCGGGAGCGGCCATGGATGAGGTTCACCAAATATCGCTGGTCATTGTAACCTACCGCGACGTTTTCCAATGGGTGGAGAAGCAAAGGGAGGATGCCGAGGACAATTATGCCCTTCGCTCAGCCATCCTTCACATTTCAGCGGGGGATATGAGGGCCTTGGCAATAGAAGACGGGACTCCCGTTAGGCTCCATAACGATGCTGGCGAGGTGGTGGTCCGCGCCTGGTGTGACGCCAAT
>Ga0209979_1002940_pt1 | contig 15565 bp, 15 predicted proteins | sample AnhtaG_FD_183114 | JGI IMG/M metagenome (GOLD analysis project Ga0209979, IMG submission 183114) | Deep subsurface microbial communities from Anholt, Denmark to uncover new lineages of life (NeLLi) - Anholt_01485 metaG (SPAdes) (version 2) | ecosystem: Environmental > Aquatic > Marine > Oceanic...
CGGAAGTGCAGCCCATCTGTCTTTTATGGATTTTATTATAAATCTCGCACCCTTCGCCCTGATTCTATTAATTCTTTTGCCTTTCTTTGTCGGACTATTTTATAAAAAGGAAATGTCTCAAAATATTAAGGACGCCTGGGAGAAAGTAGAAAAATTCGATGAAAAGAAAGCAATTGAAGACCCCATACTATTAAAAAAATCTTTAATGGTCTTTTTACTAACCATATCAATCTTTATCTTCCATCATAATTTGGGTTTAGAAGCGGCTACAGTGGCTTTGGCAGGAGCAACTCTCTTGCTTTTGGTCAGCAACATAGACCCGGCAGAAACTTTCTTAGAAGTAGAGTGGTCTACTCTCTTCTTTTTTATCGGACTCTTCGTGGTAATAGCAGGAGTAGAGAAAGTGGGAATCATTCAATGGCTGAGCAATAAAATCATTACTCTAACTAAAGGAAATCTTACCCTTACCACTCTGGCAGTTTTGTGGGTCTCGGGAATCACCTGTTCTTTTATTAATAATATCTCCTATACCATCTCTATGATTCCGGTAATTCATAATATCGGGGCAGCAACTTCATTTAACCTCAACCCTGTCTGGTGGGCTTTATCCTTGGGTGCCTGTCTGGGAGGAAATGGAACTTTTATAGCGGCAGCTGCTAATTTAGTAGGAGTAAATATATTAAAAAGACAGGGCAGAATAATAACCTTCAAAGATTTTTTTAGAATTGGCCTTCCGATAATGCTAATATCTATTATTTTATCTTCAGCCTATCTCTTCCTAAGGTATTTATTATAATACTAACAACTTTTTTTTATTATAAACCTACTTTAGAAAGTATTTTCTTTTCCTCTTCAATTGCTTTTGACTCAAGCTTGTGTACTTGTTTGGAAATTCGGCTTACAAAGTCTTCGTCCTTTATTGACTGTAAGTTTATTTTCACATTATATAACGCTCCAAGAACGGAAGTCCTGGCCATCATTGCAGCTACTGCTCCATCGCTAATGGCGTTCTTATTACCTTTTTCTACAACTTTTGATATAAATTCCATTAATTTTACCGCATCTTTAGCCACCTCAAGAGGAACCAAGGCAGCATTTTTAAATTCATCCTGGATAACCTGCTTTCTTTTATCTATCTCTTCAGATGTATTTTTGGGCAATTTGAAAGCATCCATAACTTTATTAAAAGCTTCGGCATCTTCATCAATATCCTTTAAAAATTTCTCCCGATATTCAGATGCCTCTTGAGTTATTTGTTTCATTTCTTCTTCTATTTCTTCAAAACCTTTTTTGCCTACAGTCAAATTTGCTACCATTTCAGTTAGCGCAGAAGCAAGCCCTGCACTTAAAGCAGCAACACTACCTCCCCCGGGAACCGGGGCACGAGAGGCTAACTCTCCTAAAAAATCCTGGACACTTTTATCTATCAACATATCTTTTCACCATTCCTTTCTTTGTCAAAGACAATTCTCCCATTTTTAATTACTTTTTCTACACAGCTTACTCCCAAATGATAGGGAATATATTTATAAGAAGGAAATCCCAGAATTACAATATCTCCCTTCTTCCCTATGTCAATACTCCCTACAGTTTTCTCCCTATTTAAAGCGGCAGCACCATTAATGGTTAAGGCGGAAACTGCTTCTTCTACACTCATATTCATATAAATTGTAGCTAAAGCAAAAATTAGAGGAATTGATTCGGTAAAACAACTTCCCGGATTCATATCGGTGGCTAAAGCTACCGCTAATTGTTTGTCTATCATATATCTTGCTTTAGGGTAGGGTTCTTTTAAGCTAAATGCTGTTCCAGGCAATAAGGTAGCAACTACGCCAGCCCTCGCCATTTCTTTTATTCCTCTCTGGGAAGCCTGCAGTAAGTGGTCAGCAGAGACAGCCCCTAATTCAGCCGCTAATTCTGCTCCACCTAATGTCACTATCTCATCAGCATGAATTTTTAACCCAAAACCCATCTCTTTCGCCTTCAACAGTAATCTTTTAGACTGCTCTATAGAAAATACATTTTTTTCACAAAAAATATCGCAAAATTCCGCTAACTTTTTCTCTGCTACTCCAGGAAGCACTTCTTTGATAATATAATCAATAAATTTATCTTCTTCCCCTTTGTATTCTACAGGAACCGCATGAGCCCCTAAAAAAGTTTTTACTACATCTATGGGGTGAGTTCTATCTAATTCATCCATTACTTCTAATTGCTTTATCTCGGTTTCATAATCAAGACCGTACCCACTCTTACCCTCAACAGTAGTGACTCCCAAAGAGAGCATTGAATCCAATCTTTTCATTCCGGAATTATATAATTCATCCCGAGAAGCAGCTCTGGTGGCCCTTACGGTATTAATAATACCTCCTCCTCTTTGCATTATCTCCATATAGCTCACTCCATTTAATCTCCAGGAAAATTCCTCTGCTCGGTATCCTCCAAATACAAAATGAGTATGAGAATCTACAAATCCCGGTAAAACCGATTTACTGGATGCATCAATTACTTGATAATTACTAGTATCTTTAAAATATTCTAATATTTTATCACTCTTACCTACTGCCTTGATTATCCCCCCTTCAATAACTACTGACCCATTGGGGATTATTTTTAAATCAGACATCTCTTTGCCTATTTTAGCCTTAAAACCGCTGCAGGTCACTACTTCTGAAGCATTTTTAATTAATATATCTCTCTTACTCATAACTTTATTCCATTATCCTTGCTTCTAAAATCTGCTCTGTAGAAAATTTTTCTAAACCCAGATAATACACAGCTGTATCTACTAATGCCTCCATAGGTGCAAAACCGACTATTTCACTTCCGATTATGTTGACCCCATATCTTTTAGCCTCAATTTTCACTAATTCAAAAGCTCGGTAAAGAGGAGTTTTAGTATAATCGGTCATATTTATAGATACTTGAACAATGCCTCTCTCTTTCAATTCAACCCCCATTGCTTTACAATATCCCAACCCGCCATTTATATGCCTGATATTTCTAGCGATATTATTGGCTATCTCTAAGTTATTAGTACCCAGATTTATATTGTATGCTATCAGCGGTTCCCTTGCTCCCACAGCAGTAACCCCGGCAGTAGGATGAATCTCTGAAGCTCCGTAATCCGGCTTCCACTCTGGTTGTTTTATTTTTTTGGCCATCCCTTCAAATTCACCCTTTCGAATTTTCGAAAGATTTTCCCTATTAGGAAAAGTAGCCGACTTTTCATACAAAAATATAGGCAACTTATACTTTTTTGCAGCTATCTTAGCTACCTCTTTGGAAAGAGAAACTGCCTCCTCAATAGTAAAATTCTTTATAGGCACAAAGGGAACAACATCAATAGCTCCCATTCGGGGATGCTGCCCTTTATGTTTTCTCATATCTATAACTTTTATTGCCTCACCCATAGCTTCTATAACTGCACTTTTTACTAAATCAGGTCCTCCTATAACCGTAACTACGAGCCGATTATAATCTTCATCTCTTTCGTATCCTAATAATTTCACGCCTTTCTTATTCTTAAAAGGTTTTACTATTTTTTCTATCTTGGCTAAGTCTCTGCCTTCACTAAAATTAGGAATGCATTCGACTATTTGATTCTTATTTTTCATTTAATCTACCTTCCCTTTTTAGATATATTTTCACAATTCAATCTGTATTTTTTAAGCCTCTTCGTGATATAGCCCTTTCTATCAAATCTTCATTAACTAAATAAGGAAGAGTGATGTGATCGCCTACTTCATTTTCTTTATTATGTTTAATAGCAATCTCCACAGCATGTTCATTTCGAGCCCAGGAGCGTCTGGCAACACCCCCTAAAACATCCCACGATATGGCTTTCTTAATTATTCTGTCTACCCTTTCGCTACCATCCAGTACTAAACCGAACCCACCATTAATGGCTTTCCCAATTCCAACTCCTCCGCCATTGTGTAAAGTAACCATAGTCATTCCCCTGGCTACATTCCCCGCAAAACATTGAGTGGCCATATCTGCCGTTACATTACTACCATCTCTTATATTAGCAGTTTCTCTAAATGGCGAATCCGTCCCTCCTGAGTCATGGTGATCTCTGCCCAACATTATTGGACCAGCTTCTCCCTCTCTAACCATCTCATTGAATTTAAGAGCAATTTTTATTCTTCCGCTTGCATCCTGATATAAAATCCTCGCCTGGGTTCCTACTACTAATTTATTCTTATCTGCATTTTTTATCCATATATAATTATCTCTATCCTGAAATCTTCGGTTGGAATTTATACACTCCATAGCAGCTTTATCGGTCTTTAATAAATCTTCATGTTTGCCACTTAAGCAGACCCATCTAAATGGACCATAACCATAATCAAATAAAAGTGGACCCATTATATCTTCTACATAAGAGGGGAAAATAAAACCATCATTAGGGTTCTTTCCATTCTTACAAATTTCTTTCACTCCTGCATCATATACTGCCTTCATAAAACTATTTCCGTAATCAAAGAAATATGTACCTCTATCGACAAGGATTTTAATTAATTCGAAATGACGGACTAATGACTGATTAACTAATTTTATAAATCTAGTCTTATCCGTTTTAAGAAGTTCTGTTCTTTCTTCAAAAGTTAATCCTTGGGGACAATATCCTCCTCCGTAAGGTACATGACAGGAAGTTTGATCTGATAATAGATCAATTTTTATATTTTTCTCTACGGCATATTCGAGCAAATCAACTATATTCCCATAAAATCCTATAGAAATATTCTTTCTCTTATCCGTATATTCTTTGGCAAGTTTAAAAGCATCAGCCGGGTTTTTCACTACTTTCTTAATCCAGCCCTGTTCAAATCTAGTCTGAATTCTGGAATAATCAACCTCAGCAATTATTCCGACCCCATTGGCAATTTCTATTGATTTGCCCTGTGCTCCGCTCATTCCTCCCAGCCCTGAACTTACAAATAAATATCCGCCAAGATCACCTTCATCGGGTATATTAAACTTCAATCTCCCGGCATTTAATAAGGTATTGTAAGTTCCATGAACTATTCCCTGGGGGCCGATATACATCCACCCACCTGCGGTCATCTGCCCGTAATTAGTTACACCTAAAGATATTGCTCTGTGCCAGTCTTTCTGATTATCATATTCACCAACTAATAAACCATTAGTTGAAATTGCCCTGGGGGCATCTGGTGAAGATTCAAATAGCCCAAGGGGATGACCTGATGATACAACCAAGGTTTGATTTTCAGTCAATGCTTCTAAATATTTTTTAATAAGCCTATACTGCATCCAATTTTGACAAACCTGCCCGGTTTCCCCATAAGTAGTTAGTTCATAAGGATATAGGGCAACCTCAAAATCCAGATTATTATCTATCATAACCTGCATAGCTTTTCCGGCAAGACAATTTCCTTTATATTCACTTACCGGCTTCGCGTAAATTTTCCCTTTCGGTCTAAAACGATATCCGTAAATTCTCCCCCTGTTTAAAAGTTCATCTAAGAATTCGGGAGCTAATTTTTTGTGCCATTTTTCCGGAATATAACGTAAGGCATTTTTTAAGGCTAATCCAATTTCTTCTTTATTTAACACTAATTCTCTTTTCGGTGCCCTTCTTATTCCTTCTACAAATTCAGGTATTTCTAACAAATCATCATCTAATTTAATAGTCATTGCTTTTGAAATATCCAAATTTGTTAGCATAATTATCACCTCTTTTAAGATCATTATAATTAAAAATAAATAAGAAAAGCCTATCCTCCCAGATAAGCTTTTCTTATTTCATCTTTTTGTTTAAGAATGTCTGCTCTATCTTCTAAAATTATATGCCCGGTTTCTAATACATAACCTCTATCTGCAGTGGCGAGGGCTTTCTTGGCATTCTGTTCTACTAAAAGTATGGTTATCCCCTCTTTATGCATCTTTTTAATGAAAGCAAATGCTGTATTTACCAAAATAGGCATAAGCCCCATACTTATCTCATCAATAAGGAGGAGTTTGGGATTTAACATCATCGCCCTGGCAATAGCTAACATCTGTTGTTCTCCTCCGCTCATAGTCCGAGCTAATTGCTTTCCCCTTTCTCCGAGTCTGGGAAAAAGAGAAAAAACCTTTTCTAAATTTTGTTTTAAAACTTGCTTGCTTTTTATAGTATATGCCCCAATTTTTAGATTTTCAACTACGGTAAGATCGGGGAAAACTCTTCTCCCCTCAGGAATATAACCGATGCCCATCTCTGCCCGAACCCAGGGTGGCTTATTAGTTAAATCGGTGTCTTCAAAATATATTCTCCCTTTTCTAACCCTAATTAATCCCATAATGGCTTTCATTATAGTAGTTTTTCCTGCTCCGTTTGCCCCAATTATAGTTACGAATTCCCCTTCCTTTACAGAGATAGATACATCACTGACTGCTCGAGATTCTTCGTAATATACATGAATTCCCTCTAATTTAAGCATCTTCTTCCTCTTCCTTCCCCAAATATGCTTCGATCACTTTTTCATTCCCCTGAATTTCTTTTGGTTTTCCTTCCGCAATCTTTTCCCCATAATCCAAAACTATCATTCTATCACATAAAGCCATTGCGATGGGCATATTATGTTCCACCATCATTATGGTAAGTCCTTCTATTTTTAATTTTTTAAACAATTGTATAAAATCCTTTACAGCATCATGACTTAAACCTGCACATGGTTCGTCTAACATAATAATTTTGGGGTTTATCCCTAAAGCTCTGGCAATTTCTAATCTTTTAATATATCCTAAACTTAAAGCTCCTGCTTTCTCTTTTTCATATTCTTCTAATTCAACCATTTTAAGAAGCCTTTTGGCCTTACTAACAGTTTCACTAACCCGGCTATTTTTAAAAGACCCCCATATACTTTTATATCTATTAATTCCAATTGCCGATATTACATTATCTAAAACAGTCATATCACCAAACGGTTTTACTATTTGAAAAGTCCTGGCAATGCCCAGCCTGGCTATCTGAAAAGATGTTAATCCTTGAATCTCTTTATCCAGAAATATTATTTTACCTCCGTCAGGATTATAGACTCCAGATATAACATTAAAAAATGTAGTTTTTCCTGCTCCATTTGGTCCAATTACTCCAAGGACTTCTCCCCTCTCTACCTCTACGCTCACTCCATTAACCGCTTTTACTCCTCCGAAAAACTTTTTTAAATTTTCTACTTTAAGAATTGCCATCTTCTATGCCACTTTCCATTTCTTTTTTAGAGTATATCTTTTTAAATAATTTAGTTATATTAGTCCATAAAAAGCTTCTTTCTCCCAAAAGACCTTCCGGTTGAAATCTCATAGTAAATACCAATAATGCACCATAGATTAACATCCTGTAATTCATAATAAATCTTAATACTTCCGGGGCAAGACCAAGAATTATTGCTCCTATTATAGGACCCCTAATAGTGCCCGAACCTCCAACCATGGCCATAGATAAAATGGTGATAGAGGTTACAAAGGCAAAATCCACTGACGAGATAAAAGTCATATAATGTGCATAAACACATCCAGCTATTCCCGCGATAGTTGTACCCAAAACAAAAGCTATTACTTTATACTTTTTAATATCTACTCCTATAGATTCAGCTGCTACTTCATTGTTTCTTATCCCTCCCATAGCCAAACCAAACCAGGATCTTTCTAATTTCCGCAAGAAAAGAACAGTCAAAACAATTAGAGAAATTATTAAAAATAAATAACCTAAATAAGTTATTTTCATCCCAAAAATATAAGCTGGCGGGACAGCCAAACCTAAAGAGGCACCAAAAAAAGGAATATATTGAAAAATGGCTACTACCACAAAATTAGTTCCTATAGTAGTGATAGCTAAAAAATCATCTCTCACTCTTAGACTGGCAAATCCTAAAAGTGCCCCTATAAAACCCGCAATTACACCTGATAATGGAAGAGATAATAAGAAAGGTACTCCATATTTTCCGGTAAGTATAGCGGAAGCATAAGCACCGATACCAAAGAAGGCAGCATGACCTAAAGTAGGCTGACCTATATAACCGGTTATAATATTTACACTTAATGCCAATAAAGCAAAGATACCTACATTAATAGCTATAACAATTTCATACATATTTATTTAGCCTAACTTTTAAATATTTTTTCTTACAAACAAACCTTGTGGTTTAATTAATAACATAATAATTACAACAATAAAGGCTATAGAATCTCTTGGAAGAAAAAAACCGATATAACCCCCCACTAAAGTTTCGATTAATCCTATTAACATAGCCGCGGTTACCGCTCCCAAAGGATTTCCTAATCCTCCTAAAACAATTATTGCTAACATTTTATATGCAGGAACATCGCCCATTGTCGGGAAAATATAATTATACATTATTCCTATCATAATCCCTGCTGCTGCCGCAAAACTATACCCCAAAAAAAAGTTAAAAGCAACCACGACATTTACATTAATTCCCATGGCTTTAGCTGTTTCTAAATCCTGAGCCGTAGCTCTCCAAGCCAATCCAATTTTAGTTTTAGTTATTAAATACCATAATATAAGTAGAAGAATAGCAGTAATTAAAAGAACCAATATCCAGACACTCATTATAGTAAGATTTTCTGTTTTAATCCCAGAAAAAGGTAGCTTCAAATCTGCCGGGAAATCTCTAATAAGAGGTCCTGCCCATAGTCTTATAAAGTCCCCTAAAAATATAAATAAACCTATACTGGTAATGAGAGATATTAGTGGGGATTTGCCTAATAAAGGAAGATATAAAAACTTCTGCACTAAAATACCCCAAATACCCATAGCTATCATTCCTATCAGAAAAGAAAGTACCAAATTTCCAGTTGCTACATAAGAAAAAAGGCCAACATACGCACCTAAGGCATAGGCTCCGGCACAAGCAATATCTAAAACCCTAAGAATGCTATATATGAGTGTGACACCCATTGCAGTTAAGGAGTATACACTGCCAACTACTATTCCATTAATTATTTGTTGAAGTAACATCAGATTCCTTTTCCTTTCCTTGGTTATGGATATCCTGGGGAGATAAAAATAAAAAAATAAATTTGGGAATATTATTACATAAATTAGAATTATCCGTAAAGTTCTATGGTTATTTCACAATGAACCTTACGGATAATTCTGGAATGTTTTATTTATTTAATAAATATTCCTTAATTTGATTGGCTATTAATTTCGTAAATTTTATATTATGTTTTTATAAGTTTGGAGGAGTAACAACCTCCGGATCAGTAATTTCTGCAAAATAATGAAATTCTCCATTTACTACTTTCTGAACCTGTACGCTTTTGGTTACTTCTCCTAACTCATTATAACCCTTGATAATCCCGGTTACTGCAGGAAAATCTTTAACTTTGTAAAGTCCTTGTTGTATTTCTTGTGGTGAAGTACCATAATTCTTCATAACATACTCAAGAACCATAAAGGCATCAAATACTGATGCTCCAACCATATCAGGAGCATAACCATATTCCGCAGTAAATGCCTTCATAAAACTCTGTACTTCAGCTCTTTCGCTATCTCTATTAAGATTAGTGGTAATAACTAATCCATCAGCTTTTTCACCAGCAACTTTTAAGAACTGCATGGTAGAATCCACACCTTCAGTGCCAAGCATTTGGGCTGTTAACCCAATCTCATCTGCTTGGAGAATAATCTGTGCACCTTCTCCCGCATAGGCGACCAAAAACATAATATCAGGATTTTCTCGTTTTATTTTAGTAAGAACAGGAGTAAATTCCCTTTCTCCTATAGAAAAGGAATCTACTGATAAAATTTTAACATCCTTCTTTTCTGCATTTTCAATAAATGACTCAGCTAACACAGTCCCAAAGTCATTATCTACATGAATCACAGATATAGTTTTACCACCCAAAAGTTTTATTGCAACTTCAGCTGCTGCCCTTCCTTGAACAGTCCCCACAAAAGACTGTCGGAAAATATAATCTCCGGTTCTAGTTATATCAGGATGAACTCCATATGCTGAAATCATGGGAATCTTTGCATTTTGATAAGTCTCAGCTGATGCTCTGGTTGTATGGCTATAAGAACCACTAACTGCTGCAACTACCTTATCTTTAGTAGTCAACTTTTGGGCAATACTTACTGCCTGAGGTGGTGATAAACCATCATCATAATAAACTAACTCGACCAAATTTCCGTTTATTCCTCCCCGTTCATTTATCAACTTTACCGCTAATTTTGCTGCATGTAGACAACTTTCGCCATCAGCGGCAGCAGGGCCAGTTATGGGAGCAAAAAATCCTAACTTAATAGGTTTTTCAGCCCCACACACTACTAAAAAACTCGATACCAACAAAAAAACCGCTACAAGTCCCGTCAAACCAATCTTCTTAAAATTTAACATAAAATACCTCCTTAAAATTTTAATATTTTAAAATAATCATAAAGTAAAGCATTCATGATTGGCAACCTGTGCACCTTTCTTAATTTTACTCACAAATATAAAAAAAGTCAAAAAATAGTCGTAGATTTAAAATCACCCGAAAAGAGAATGTTCTTAATTATACATTATTAATTTGAATTTATCACCTAAGTAACTAAAATTTCGTAAAATATACTTGACTCATCTATCTCTTCAATTTTCAAATTTATAGGAAACTCAGAAGTTAACGAAGTAAATTCAATTGGCCTGATGGTAGTAGCTTTAAATCCATCTTTGGTGACAATTATCCCATTACGGGTTGCTGTTAAATCAATTTCTCCAATTAGTCCTGCTTTAGATTGAAGAATAAACCATTTTAGGCGTTCTTCCCAAAATTTATCTGAATAAGTGGAGAATAACACTAATCCCCTTTTTTTAGTAACCCGAATAGCCTCTCTGATTAAACCTTTCTTGTCTACATTAAAGGCAGAAATTCCATTTTGAATACAGACCACTACATCAAAAAAGTGATTCGGAAATTTAAGATTAATAGCATTCATCTGGAATAACTGGCAATTTAAATTTCCTTTTAACAGTTTTTTCGCCAATTCTAAACTGGGCTTTGATATATCAATACCGATTACTTTTTTTGCTTTCTTACAAAGCTTTTGAAGCACTCTTCCGTAACCACATCCCAGTTCCAAGACAATATCTGAAGATTTAATCTTATCCAAAACATATTGAATTTCAGCATTTAAATACTGCTTTACCCTAAGAGGTGCAATCTGGTAACATTGCCTTAACTGTTCTGCTGAAAGTTTGTCTGAATAATAACTCTTATTCTTCATACCGCAACTCCTTACTGCTGCTGTAGTTATCTTTTCTGTTATTCCCGCCGCACCCCCGCTTTCGCAAGGATAAACTCCAGCGGGAATCCAATATTTCTTTGCACCAAACATCCTCCCCTTGATGTAATATACTTTAATCTCTATTCCTCAATTGTAATTTCCTTATTAAGATGTTGAATCGTCCTTAGTAAACCGATACGACCCTGTTTCCCGAATGGATACATATAATTTTGCTGTACAATACCCTTGGGGATGAATCCTAAAAACCGCTGAACACTGATCAACTTACCCTCAAACTTTAAAACCAACAGAGGTTCACCATACTCCTTTGCAGTATATGCGGTTATCCTATAAGTCCACCTATCCTGATTAGATTGATCATAGAAAATAAATCTCTCTACACAGTCTATCACAGATATTTCGCGCATATTAGTAATTCCGATAAGCTTTAAAAATTTATCCCATATCCCTAACCAATTACTTCGTTTCTCTTTCAGCTCAAATACCTGATTTGTTCTTTTGTTATAGTATCGAGCCATAAATTTATCTTCATTCTCACCCAATATTTCATTAAGCAGCTTGCACGCACGTGGCCGAAGAATATACCAATTAGCTTTCGGGGCGCATAAAGTGTACTCAACTATACCCGGTTTTTCAAAGGCCTCAACAACCTGTAGAGTGAGGTGTTTTTGCCCTTGATTTTCACAAAGAAATGCTCTGGTTTCAATAAAATATTTCTTTCCATAGGATCATCGCTCTATAATCCCAAAATCTACTATCTTCTTTCCAACTATTGACTCCCAGAATTTCTTAATACCCGCAGTAGTCTTAATTCCTAATTTTGAAGCATAATCAAAGCTCAAATGCGCTAATTTTTCTGGATCTTCCGCTATAATTTGAAAGATTTTCTTTTTCAGTCTCCAGATAATAACGACTCCCATTATTAAAAAAATTGCAAGTAGAATAAAAATAAAAACAAATTCCTGCATTTGCATTACCTCAACAAAAACTGGAGTCTTTTATATCTAACAATATCCAGGCTAAAAGCCAGATAGACCAAGCCTTTTTTCTCTTTGAATATAATCATCTATATAGACATGGGGCTTGAATTTTCAAACTTCTTATGAAAAATTAGAAAAAGTTACAGAATTATTGAGCTGCTATAACTCCCCTGTCGTACTTAAATTTAATTTATCTCTTTTAATGTGCTGATAACATCAATCCCCAGACTTGCAAGCCTCTTATAACTATGATGTCCGTTGGCAACCAGTAAACAATCGCACCCCATATGTTTTGTAACATCATAATCATGGATAGTATCCCCTATTAGAAGCACTTCTTGCGGAGCTAAATTTAACTCAGCTATCCATTTTTTCCCATTTTCAATTTTACTCTCAGCATAGTGGTTTTCCAAACCTATTATTCTACTAAAATACTTATCGATACCGTAATATTTAATCTTTTCTGTAAGGACATCTTCTTTTGAAGCAGATAAAATTGATTGAGATATTCCTCTATCACTTATTTTTTTCAGCACTTCTTCTACTTCATCAAATAGCTTACACTCATTAAAACGCGTGTAATATTCGCTTATAAACTCAACAGTAAGCTTCTCAAAGGATTCCTTAGAAAAATCAAATCCAAGTTTTATATAATATTTTGTTACCGGGAAATCAAAAATTTCCCTGTATTTTTTTGAATCTATCTTGGGCAAGTTGCGTTTTTTTAACATCTTATTCATTATTTCCACTACTAACCATACGTCATTAATTAATGTTCCGTTCCAATCCCAGATAATATGCCTATACTTGCTTATTTTTTCTATCATTCATGACCTCATCCCGCGCAGAGCACACGGATAAATACGTAATTTTCCCAATAAAGAACGCCCCTCGATCTTACAGGTGAAGTTTAGGTTTTAAATAGGTTTCTGGGATCATCCCCGCTCCCGCTTTCACAAAGCCTAACCCTGTGAAAACAGAGGATAAAATCCAGTAGGAATCCAGCCTTTCTTTGCACCAAAGAAGCGTGTCCCCTGGCGCATTTAAGAATTGGCTCAGGGCTTTATTTATAAATCATATCAAATAATCGGTCTGCAGTATTCTGATCTAAATCTTTGAGAATTTTATATTCGTCCAGGGCAGCATTTTTATCCCCCTGAACCAGATAAATCATTCCCAGGCTATAGTGGGCAAAAGTATAATCCGGCTGAATACGTATAACCCGTTTAAAGGATTCAATAGCTTTTTCATAATCCTTTAATTGGCTGTACGCCCATCCCAGGCCATAATGAAAATCTGCATCCTCCGGATTTTGTTTAACCGCCTCCTTAAAAGCATCAACGGCTTCCTGATATTTCTCCAGCTCTCCATAAGCCCAGCCCAAGTTATAATAAATATAAGTGTAATCAGGATCGATGCGAATAACTTCCTGGTAAGCCTCTACGGTTTTTTCATAATTCCCTTTTTTATTATAGAGCCATCCTAAATAGAAAAAAGCATCAGCATATTGGGGATTCTTTTGGGTTGCTTTTTTAAAACTTTCAATAGCAGCGTCTTCATTGTTTTCCATTTTCCGGTAAATCATTCCTATGGTGTAATAAATTTCATCAGCAGAATCTGGTAGGAGATTTGCAGCCTTTTCCAGGTTTTCGACAGCTTCAGGATATTTTTCCATCTTTTGGTAATTCATTCCTAAATGATAAAATGCCTTACCATAATCCGGTTGGAAATGTACAGCTTTTTTCAAATTATTAATTGATTTTTGATATTCTCCGATTTCTTCATAGGTAATTCCCAAACCATAATAAGTTTGAGCATCATCGGGATCAAGTAGTAAAGCCTGCTGAAAGGCGGCAATAGACTCATTATATCTTTCTAATTCATTATATGCCAATCCCAGGCCATAATGGGCACTGGCAAAATCCGGTTTACTGCGAATGGCCTGTTTAAAAGCTTCCAATGCTTCCTTCTTTTTTTGAAGCTCCAGATAGGAAAGCCCCAATCCGTAATAAGCTGAACTATAATCGGGTTTCAAATTAATAGCATTTTTATAGTGGGTTATTGCTTTTTCGAATTGACGAGTATTTCTAAATATTTTTCCGGTTTGGAAATGAGCTTCTGCGTGACCCGGGTCTAATTCGATAATCTGTTGGAAATAAGTAAGCGCTTCTTCGTATTGTTTTTTATTTTCTAATAAATCAACGCCCTGAAAGTACAGTTCTTCTATTGATTTATCTTGACTAAAACTGACACTACTGCCCGAAGCTACAAAGATAATAATCAAGACCAAAGAAATAATGAGTGTATGTGGATTTTTCATTCCCTACCTCCTGCCTATATTATCTAATATTTTATGTAGGACAGATTATCGATAACCGATAATATATTTTTAATGGAATAATTCTTGCAGTGGTTTATTTATTATAATATACTTTAATTGTTTATTCATTATTTTAACATATTTTTACATATTATAATTATTTCTGAAATTGTGAAGTCTAACCCCGCTTACAACCCAGTTTACCGTTCTCTATATGGGCTCGATTCCGATATTATTTAACCACTCAATAACTTTTTTATTTATCCTCTCATCTCTAAATTTGAACCATTTTTCTCTATAATCCGGATAATCCGCCATTACATTTTTAAAACGCCTGAAAGCTCCCTTTCCATCTAAGGCTATGCTCAATTTTTCCCTTAATAATTCATCCTCCACCTTCTCGGCAAATTCAACCATTAAATCATATCCGTTACATGGTGGACCTTCAGGAATATAAATATAACGATCGGGTTTTTTTAATAATATCTCCTGGGCTAATTTAACTCCCTCTTTCTGCCAATCAGGTAATTCTTTTCTTAAATTTTCATCCTCTTCTTCAACGTATCTAGATACTTCCTCTGGGATAAAAATAACCTCTCCTGTTTCTTTATCAAGATAATAATCCATATCAACTCGAGCCACATCTTCCATAGCATTAGCAATCATTTCCAGGTCTACTTTTAATTTTTTCATAATTTTAACCTCCATATCATATCAAAATTGTACGCCAGATTATATATTTATTTCAAATAGACTGCCCTCGAAGTATTAGTCATAAAATAAAATATAAATTAAAAAATTATTCGAGTGTCAAGAATAAAGATTTGACCCCATTTATTTCCCTTAGGCGCCTGTGCTAAATCAAAGTTAAATGCCAGTTTCTCCCTTGATTTTCATAAAATATTTCTGGCATTTTTTTTCGATCTATACTCTTTTACGGTTTTAAGGCAATGGCATCAATTTCAACCAAAACACCCTGGGGAAATGTTTTCACAGTACTGGTGGTTC
>Ga0209979_1002941_pt1 | contig 15563 bp, 18 predicted proteins | sample AnhtaG_FD_183114 | JGI IMG/M metagenome (GOLD analysis project Ga0209979, IMG submission 183114) | Deep subsurface microbial communities from Anholt, Denmark to uncover new lineages of life (NeLLi) - Anholt_01485 metaG (SPAdes) (version 2) | ecosystem: Environmental > Aquatic > Marine > Oceanic...
TTCTTATTGACGACCTTCCAAAAGCTGAATTCCAGCTCAACAGCAGCAATTAAATCAGCACTTTCCAAACGATTGATGCGGTTAAAAGGTGAAATCGAAACGAAATCTAATACAACCGATAAAAATGAGAGCGAATATGATGAAAGATTCGAAGGGGAGTTTGAGGAAACAAAGGCATTAGAACATGAACTAGCCATAATGCAATTTGAAGTCGACACACTCCAAAATCTAATTGACATTGAAGTAAAGCGCGACCATAAATTGGATGAATTACTCAAACTGATTGATATTATTTGCGAAGAGAGCCCTAAAAAGGACAAGGAAAAAACACTCATTTTCACTGAATATCGAGAAACACAACGATATTTGGTGAATGAACTTGAAAAAAAATATGGCAGGGGATCCGTGGTTGTAATTCATGGAGATATGAAACTTGAACGACGAGAAGAAAATATACATGATGTTGATGTAGTATGGATGCCTTTTGCCAAAGACGGTGCAATCGCAGCACCCACGACGAAACGTACTAGCCAGCGCTTATTCCGTGACCACGATAAAGTGAGATTTCTGGTTTCCACCGAGGCGGGTGGCGAGGGGATCAACCTGCAATTCTGTCATATTTGTATAAATTACGACCTACCCTGGAACCCAATGCGCCTGGAGCAACGAATAGGCCGTATTTATCGCTTCGGGCAAGAAAAAGTAGTACAGGTCTATAATTTCTTAAATAAGGGAACGATAGAGGATCTAGTCCAATCGTATTTCCAAAATAGATTAGAGAGAGCTTCAGCGGCAATTGCTGCTGTGACAGGTGAAGATCCGGAAGAGATTATGGGCACACTGAATGGACAACTGGAAAGTGAAATAGACCCATCCAGGATTTACCAGCGAGCTGTTGTGGATGGTACTCTAAACAAGCAGAGCCAAAAAGAGATTGCCGAAGCCGTAGAAAGGGCGAAGCGAGCCTATGAAATAGCTACACAGAGCCTATTTAGAGATGTCTCTAGCTATTCATTTGATAATTACAGGAGAGAGATAGCTACTGATTTGACACTGGGTGACCTGCAGCAGTTTTTTGAGACATTTCTTACCATGCACAGAAGACAAATACAACGCAAAGGGTCGTTCTTTAAATTCTTGGTGCCTGATTCGTTGAAGGCACAGGGGCTACCTGAGCGGTATTATACTGCGACATTTGATCGTGAGTTAGCAATACGCCGCACCGATGCTGAGTTTATGGCTCTTGGGCACCCATTTATCGATGCAATGCTGGCATATGTAGGTTCATATGACTTCGGCGGGCTGACGGCTGTTCGCGAGATTAAGGCGCCAGCGATGGTGGGGGTCGATGGGTTCTTGTTTATCTTCGTTATCAGACACCGGATGGCGCGAGAAGATTGCGATGAGTATTTATTCGAGCTGGCTCCCGTATTCTCCACTGCCGAGGGGGAAGTAAATGAAACTGCGTTGGATTTTGCAATGCGCTATACAACAGGCTCTGCTGCGTCTGCAGTGAACCCTCCTGACCCCAGCAGGGCATTCCAAGCTGTCAAGAAACATCTTGAGCAGAAAGCGGGTATCTGGGATTGGGATGAAGATGTTGAATTCATTGGGCTGAGCTGGGTGATTTTCAAATAGAGCAATCTATGTATTCAAGACCGCTCTCTTAGTTACCTTTGCACAAATCGTCATTTCGTGCAATGAGGTCTGAAACACTGCTAACATTTTTACGAAGACACCTTGAACCTAAGTCAAGGTGTAATATTATGCATCTAACACTACTTGAACGCTAAGAATTAAGCAAGACCACCCTCATAAGACAAAAGAGGCTTTTGTTTTTTAAAAACCTAGGTAGTTTGTCGGTAATCCCCGGGGCTGAACCGCTGAAGCAATAAAATGTCAAGAGTGGTGGAAACCCACGTTCTTAGTTTTACTTGCTAAAGCTTTATCTCTGCTCTGAGGTATCGATGCACGTCGGCAGTGTCTGCCATTCCCCAAAGCGCTGTGCAGTAGTAACAATCCGGTGTAGGTTCCTGAGTTACTATACTAACGCCACCCCTATGAGCACGATATTTTAATAGTTTCCTTGGTTCGTTCCTAACACCTGTCACCAATAGCATGAATTCAGTGACCGATAGCGATGCGACCACGCCATTGATCGAAACCACGGATGGTCCGGCTTTGTCTAGTACCTCCCTTGGAATACCGTAGATATTTTCTCGATCACGCGAGACTTCAGGGTTCATCAAGTCAATCTGGGCTTCCGCGATGTCCAACTCGCCGTAGCAGATGAGACAACCATGCCCATCCCATGCTATACACACTCGTCCACCATACTGTGGGGGGGGCTCAAGGATAATGTCTGAAGCCAAGTCTAAATAAGGCTTCGAGTAGGCTGCGCATAGCTCGGTGAGAATTAATCTTAATCCTTCCCGGTCAACGCAGCCGAAAACGTAGTCGTAAGCAATAATAACATCGAAAGCCTCTCGACTTACGAGGGATTTAGGGATCTTCGTTACCTGAATCTGGGGATTAATTTGTTTCACTAGGCGTTCGCCTATGTTTACCTTTAGGGTTCCTGGAACAGGGTCATCATAACTGGCCCCGATATATCGATTGAAGTTTGTATAATCCAACTCCTCTGGGTCGATCAACGCCAGCCGGCCGATGCCTAGTAGAGCAAGTTGCTGTACGACATGTGTTCCAAGACCGCCGACTCCCACCACAGCAACTTTAGCAGCAGCCAAGCGCTCCTGGCCTTCTTTACCAAAGAAGCGAATATTACGGTCATATTGTCTACTGATCATAAGTATTGTATTTGAGAGGAGAAAGTCTAGTCGACGTTAGGACGGATCCCTCTACAACGATTCCATCCATGTGTTGCGGAGTTCTCGGATCGGTAAGCCAGGCTAGGCCGTCGAAACTTGTACGGGTGACAACTAGTGCAAGGTATGGCTTACCTTTGAGTCGCCACCAGACGTGAGGAACAAACTCTTGGAAACCAAGTAAGTCGCTGGCTGAGAAGGCTGCTGGCCAGCGTCCAGCGTGGGAATGGAATTCTACAAGTGAAGTTCCAAGGTCGTGAGCTCGCTTGATAACCCGGGCACGGGTCTCATCCGTTAGCTCAAAGTGATAGCGGGAGAGATGAAGGAATCCATTGGATGGGATCAGGTACCAATTCATATACTCAAATACCTCTACTTCATCTTGCGACCTGTGTATAACATACATAAAACCTGCCTTCTCAGATCGGAAGTGGCAGGGGAGAAGTTGTGTCCACACAGTCTGATGAACTTCCCTTGGAATATGTAGGAAAACTTGTGCCATTTTACTTTCCCTCGCTAAACCGATCGGCGAATCCTAGGACCCAATTAAGCAGATTCGATCCTTTTTCAATATCGGCCGTTGGTCGCCATTGCCCATCTGCTGGTGACCAAGAGAAGATCCCCCATGTACCAGAAAAAGGTGGTTGGTTGCCAGCCGGTTCCGTGTAGTTATTTGGTCGGCTGTTCTGGAACTGCAGTCCAGCTGGTACATAAATTCCATAGGGTGGAGTGCCTGGATAACTTACCGGAACCTGAAATGCCACTTCTGTCGACGATTGACTCCATCCCTCACGAAGAGAATAAGAAGGGATACGAATCCAGTGGCCTTCTTCGTGATATTCCGCATCAGGGAACCATTGGCGGATGATTGTCAACTCCTCTTTAATGCGTTCTTGCATCTTGATTAGCCCCGCTTGAATCTGACTTTTTTCGAGAAGCCCATTCCTGGTTTCACTTCCACAACCTCGCTAGGCTGAAGAGTGCGCTCAGTGTTATCCTTTAGATTGATCAGAATAACTCCTAGGGAAACATCCCATCCTCCCAAGGCAGCAACTTCCTCTGTGGTAATCGTGTCCTTATCCCACGGCTTTAGCTCGCCCTCAATATCGAGGTAGAACTTCGGTCCTTGTGCAGTCTCTTTATTCACGAAACCTTCCTCCTTTTGTTTGACGGATTTATTGTTTGCTACAATTCTTTATCTTGCATACCTCATTAGAAGTATCCCTACCGCTAAAAGAATAACTCCGGCCACAGCTAATGAAGATATTGGTGCAGCTACTCCCCAAGCTAGAAACCCAGCTCCTGTTAACACCAGCAGTGAGATTACTTTTACCATTTCCTCACTCCCTTACTTTAAACTCGTCTGGTATACCTTGGTTGTGGCTTTTGTATACGTCTGCATCTCTCAAGGGAAAATTAGTCCGTAACTTCAATATCAAAAGTGGTATTGGGCTTCTGACCCGCGTGCCTGCGGAAAGTTGACTGCTGTGCCTTGTCTTTTTCAAGGGAATCAGGCGTTTCAACCTCGATTAACTTGCGATGTCCACGTTTAGTAGCCTCAATGTCTGGAATTCTACTATCCTGACCTATTGGTGAGGGCTTTTCATATCCCGGCAAATCAGACTTCACGTTCCAACCTTCACCCTTTAGTTTCCTAGCGATTTGCTCAACCCTTCTATCATGGGCGTTTTGCTTAGCGGGAGACCTTCTCATTTTCATTCCTCCTTTTTCCCAGCATTTTCAGGTTATATCTGATATAATGAAATGGGTTAAGTAATTAAATACGTCTTTATTAGTATATGAGCTTGCACTTTGAAATCTTACACGTCTTGACGAACTGCGGAGATGGTAAGAGAAGAGTTTTGCGGACTCCAAGCAAAACAGTTGTTGTCACGATTTGGCATCACCTCACCACCTGTGGATGTTGAAGCTATAGCAAGTCGGTGTGGGTTGGCAGTCGACTATGTAGATTTGCCTGATGGCTTCTCAGGGCAGCTAAGACGCGAAAGAAGGGTAATACAGGCAAATCAAGCGCATCACCCACATAGACAGAGGTGGACGATAGCACATGAACTTGGACACTATGTTCTGGGGCATGACGCAGTTTTATTTGTGGGAGATACGCAGGAACTCGGAGACCCAAGAAAATTTAATGACAGGGAAGCGGATATATTTGCTGCAAATCTACTTATGCCAGCTGAGTGGATTAAGGATGACTGGATAACAACAAACAATTATAAGGACTTGGCTCGATTATATTGGGTCAGTGGCGAAGCGATAACCAGACGCTTGCTGGCATTAAAACTTCTCGATTAACGACTTAGGACGCTATGTCAATCCTTGCTCAAGCTTGTTTAAGTATTTCGCCAGACGTTGGAGTTCTTTTGTCAATTCCTCTCCCTCTACCTTACTCTTCTCTAGAAAGAGCCTTCGTTCCCAGTCCTTAACCGTAAAGTCGATTCGTGCTAGCTGTGTTTCACTTGCAGAATAAGTCCCTGCTATCCAGTCTAATGTTGAATGTCGTATTAGATCCAGTATACTTTTAGTCGCGATCCCTAGCCGATTCAACAAAACAAGCATTACTTCAATAGGTAATCTTATCGGCGGAGTTTTACCTGTCTCGATGTCAATTAGAACCTCTTCATGAATACCCAACTCCGAGACTAATTCATTCTTATCCACCCCAAGTTTGTCTATGAGACTACTAACAAGGTGACCGAAATCCTTAGCTTGTTGCACTGCTAGTGTCCGTTCATGCATCTGTTGCTCTTGCTCATTAGCTATTTTGGCCATGATAATATCACGAATTTCACTGATTTCGTTATTCCCTAGAGAACTAGGAAACATAACTGCTTTCATACCACGCGCTAATCCTAAGATCTCCTCTATATCGGAATCATCTAGTGAGCTGATATCCGCCAGTACTTCAGGTTGGTGATTGTTTCTCAAATCATCAAGCCACCTAGCAAGTATTTTAGCCTTAACCCTCTCTTTTTTCTCATTCATTGACATTATTCCCTCCATATTCTTGACATTATCATTGCCCTTGGCCAGACCTAATTACGAGGCGTTTGCCTTTCCCATCCAATCATCTACCTGGCTTTTACCATACTTCTGGATAATATAGTTTTGGAGAAATCTCTTCGCCCTATAGAGTGTTGTATCAACCTTCTCCACGCTCCACCCAAACAATTCGCCAGTTTCTTTCGAACTCAAGCCCTCTTTGACTCGTGCTTCAAACACTGTTGCATAATCTTCCGGAGTTTTGCGTAATGCCTCTTCTATTGCCTTGCGTATCTCGGCCGATTCTTCTCTCACTATGACTTCAATCATGGGGTTATCGCTCCAATCTACAGTATCCCGTGGTTCAAATCCTTCTGGGAGGGGCTTCTCTCTCGATCGTAGCCTCCATCTTTCTTTAGCTACATTCTTCGCAATCACTATAATCCAGCTTATAAACGGAATCCCTCGGTATTCATATGTACCGATCTTCTTCCAAGCGCGTAACCATGCCTCTTGTGCCACATCCATTTGCTCATCGCGAGTAAGTCCTAACTTACTCAAGAATCTTGCAAGCTGTGTTGCATAACGATCATATATGATCCCAAAAGCTCCTATAGCTTCATCTGGCTTCCCTTTCTGTATAACCTCGATAAGCCCCTCTTCATTGTCTGTGATCATATCAACAGTCCTTTATACAAATTATGCATCATTCTTCTAAAATCTTACAAATATCTAGTAGAAAAAATAAAATTTATATCTCTTGTAACTACCAATAAGCTGATTTTAATATATCTCCTGAAGTAGCCTATCCCATAATCATACTTTGTGCAAGGTTTTAATAGTCTGTGTTAGGGTACAGAATTCAGGACCTGGCTAACTTATTGTCCAATGAGCAATGTATATCCAGCTCTATGGTTGATCTCAAAAATATGCTTGATATTGCTATTCAGCGAAAGAAGTAATAAAATCAGGGTGTCGGTTGACCTAGTGTCTTGACACCCTGATCTTTCAAAATATCTCCGACAGGGTCGGCCTTCCAGCTTTGGTAGGCCGTGCAGGTCTCGAACCTGCGACTACCTGATTAAAACTCAGAGTGTTATCTTCTACACAAAACATCTAAAAGTGCAATTCTTATGACTGCAGGATCGCAACCCATAATACATTAACCCAGAAGTTGATCCCCCTTATGGCACCGGTATTCAAACTTAGCACGCGTTTGAGTCCGAGCTGAGAAATGGGTAAATAGATGACGGATATGTCAATCCATTAACCACCTCCTACCTGATAGATATGACCACAAACGAATTCCTGGGTTTGCAAGGCGCTACGCACATCAACTATCCCTGAAACGAGTTTATTGATTATAACCATAATAGACCTTGACAAAAACAGTGAAATGATGTAGAATGGATGCATCAGTGAGGTAGGTGAGAATGCCAGAACCAAGACAGCGTAACATACCACTGAACATCAACGAAAGACAGGAACTAGATAGACGCAAGCGGGACTATGAAGAGAGAACTGGCGATAGGGGTGACTGGGGTAAGTTCTTGGGCGTAGCCACTCTTGCCGGCCTAGCAGCTTTAGGTATTTATGGTCTTGCGCAAGCATCGAGACGTACCCCGACAATTTGGCAAGTTAATTGCCCACGCTGCTTAACAAAGTTTCCTATTCAAGTACCAGATCCCCCACCGTGGAGGGTAACACAAATTGCGTGCCCGCGTTGTGATACTGAGCTAGTAATAGACTTCAGCAGGTCAGCTGCAAGTCTTTCAAATGGGCAGTCTAATGTCGGTAGCGCAGAGGATAGCGTTTACACGGTTTATTGCCACCATTGTCAACAGCCCCATGAGGTAGTCCATTCTAACTTTAAAGTGAATCCTGACGGTGCGGAGTATCTCAGGTGCCCAACCTGTGGGAAAGGAGCAACGTATGCCGTGCTTGGAGTGGAGTAACCTAGCATGGAAAGAAAATGCGGCGAGTGATTGAGCCACTCACCGCCTCGGGTAACGAAATGAGAAAGGATCCCTCTTCCGTATACCCATTTAACATTCTAACAAATTGTTGAGGCGATGGCAAGATTGAGGTTAACCATTAGCAAGGAGTTGGTGGCAGAGGTCTTAGCCCGTGCTGAGGAGCTGTGGCCTGGCGAGGGCATGCGGGCTATAGTACGCTACGTGGAGGACGCAATACGGCGCTATGTACGGTTTTGCAATGCAGGACTTCGACATCGAGGTAAGTGACGAGGTGGCTAGGGCGGTCAGTGACATAGCCGTGAGGCATTATGGAGACAACAGCATGACCTCTCAACAGCGGGTCGTTAAGGCAGCACTCCGATGGGCCCTAGACAAACCGTCACCGAAGATTACCTTTGATCTCGAGCCTGACGCATCGCTGTTAGTTGACATTCGTTGGAAGCACATTTGGAAAGCGCTCCTTTCTGAGAGGGGCAAGAATAACAAACAAATAGGAGGTGAAGGATGAAGACATTTACGATTATTAGAGTATCAGCACAAGACCAGCTTCACGGATATGGTCCCGATATTCAGTGGGAAAAAGACGTTTTGTTAAGCGCATCATCTTTAGGTTTGGAACCCTCAATCCAGTATAGGCGTGTCATACAAGAACGGGCTACCGATTGGGATAGGGAACTGTTTGAGCGTGCAGTTAGAGAAGGACTAGCGTTGTATCAAAAGGGAGAAGTTGAAGCTATGTTGTTCCCGCGAGTAGACCGGGAAACTCGCTTTGTATTTGGCTCGTTCCCGCTATTGGCAGAAGTTGTGCGGCAGGGCATGCCGGTATTCTTTGCCAGAGATAAGTTGCGTCTTGACCCAATGGACCCAGAGAGTGTTGAGCGTTATTTCAACAAGGCAATCCAAGCCCAAGCCTATGTTGCAACTATGAGGGAGAATACAATGACGGCTATTAGGATGCGGGCTGAAAAGGACCATAGGATGCCCACAGGTGGCTCCAAGTGGGCTTATCATTACCACTATTACAGAAAGTATCAAGTGCCCGATAGCAGTAGCGGACGCTATACGCTGGACCGACAAAGAGGAGCTTGGCTATGCAGACTGAAGGATTGGGTATTGCTTGAAGGGCTTAGTCTTAAGAAATGTGAGAAGCGGTTCGAGGAGCTAACGGGCATGAGGCTGAATCGCAGTACGCTGCTACGAATACTTACTGACCCTATTGTTATCGGCAAAGTTTATGCATATCGCCATAAGTTGGTTATGGATGCTCAAGGCAGGAAACACCGAGTGTCAGTGTCTGATGATGAATGGCTGTTGGTTTACGAAGATCCAAAACTCCGTATATTTAGTGACGAAGAATATTATGTCCTAAAACGCAAGCTGGAGTTTAATAAGCAGAACTCTTCCAGAAATACTAAATACCACTACCCACCCCTTAAGGGCCTCGTTACCTGCCAGTCATGCCATCTTAAAATGCAAGCACTAACTACTAATTTTGGCACGGCGTATTACCGTTGCCAATCCTGCCGGAACTATATAAACGCCAAGCGACTATGGCGACAAGTGAGGGATTATCTTACTAGTCTACTAATTGACCCTGAACGGCTTACCGCGACCATCAAAGCAAACTTTGATAATGGGCAAACTATGGCTCGTTTGGAAGAAGAGCTGATGAGTCTCAAGCGTGAAAAAGAAGGCTGGAAACAGTCGAGAGTGAAGCAGCGGAGACTCTATTTGCTTCCGAGTAGCAATTACAATGAGCAAGATTATTTGCAGGATGACCAGCGTATCCGAAGTCAGCTTCAAAAGGTAGATGATAGAATTGTCGAAGTAGAACGAGGGATGGTGGCAGTTAGGCAGGCAAAGTTGGACGAAGAGGGGATAAAGCACTTTTGCCAAATCGCTGCTAGCAACTTAGATAAGGTGGCGGATGGTCAATGGCAACTGCTATTAGAAGTAATGCATCTAAAGATAGTCATAGTTGGAAAGAGTGCTCTTGTTCAGGGGAGAATCCCAGTCAGCGATAGTGACATTGCGTTGCAACCTGCTCGTAGGTAGTAGCCCCTATGCCTTTTACCTTAATCAATTCATTAATGTTGTGAAATGGACCATTTTGACGCCGATAGTCTACGATGGCTTGAGCTCTAATTTCACCAATGCCAGGCAGAGCCTGTAGTAGCCACACTTCAGCTCGGTTAATATCTATTTTTTGCGGCTGATATTCCTCTTCTACATCAGGAATATAGAGTTTAAGCCGACCGAGGTCGGCACCACTACTAATTCCGCCGGCAGCTTGAATAATATCTCCTATACTGTCTCCGGTTTTTAAAGGATAGAAACCAGGGTTAGTGACAGCACCACCGATGTAAATCTCACCTTCTAACTCCTGGCTGGGTGGGGTAGAAATCTCTATAGGCTGGCTTGGGCTATATCTTGACCAGACTATTACGCTACCAGCAGCAATAATAGCTATCAGGATAATAATAACCAGCGTCCAAAATTTGTTAGGCTTACTTATTATCATAGGAAGCCTCCTGCACTGCCTCTAATTTAGTATGACACCACTCTAAATAATAAATGGGCAGTGAATTATATACTCATTGCCCATTATTTTTCTCTCAATCTGCAATCAGTTTCTCTCGGTAACTGACCTATAATTAAGTTTTGAGCGTTTAAGTGCCGGTCAAGGCAGTTCGTAGTGCCTCTTCTGACTCGGGGCGGGTAACAGCTATTATCCGGTCTTCTGCTTGAAGGATAGTATTGGCGGTAGGCACACGAGGCTTCTGTCCCTTACCAATAATTAAAGATAGGACGCTTTCTGGTGGTAGCGATAGTTCCTTTACTGATTTGCCTACCGTAGTTGATTCAGGGAGGATTTTTACCTCTACAATCTCTAACCCCTTGTCTCTGATGGTTAATAAGTGGGTCAAGGGGTGCGTTGGCACTTCTTCTTCTATGGATTCAAGGATAACATTAGTGCTGCTTACAGTAACATCAATACCCAGTTTCTTGAAGATAGCCTCATTCTTTGGATTACTGATGCGAGCTACGGTTCGGGGAACATTAAATTTATGCTTGGCTACTTGGCAGGCAACCAGATTGTCTTCATCATCACCGGTTACAGCGATGAGCATATCAGCCCGCCCAGCGCCTACCTCATCCAAGGTAGCTGCCTCACAGCCATCCCCGCGGACACAAACACTGCCAAGTTCATTACAAATGGATTCGCTTCTATCTGCGTCCTTTTCCGTTACTAGTATTTCATGCCCTTCATCTAATAAGGCTTTGGCTAGGTGGTAGCCTACCTTGCCTCCACCAACAATAATTATATACATATTTCTACCTCAGCCCTCTAGCTTTTCCTTTAGCATTTGGGCAAATATTGTGGTTGGGCTAAACGCTTCTATCCCTAGGGTGTTGTATAACTCCCGGCGTAGGGGGTCATAGATACGGCAGATTACCTTGGGCACATTGAAGATATGCTTGGCGATTTGAGCTGCCATGACATTGCGGTTATCTCCCTGGGTTATAGCGACAAAGGCATCTGCTTCCTCTATGCTTGCCTTTCTAAGCGATTCCTCATCAGTACCGTCACCCAGTAGTGCTGTACCGCTGAAAATAGATGGTAGCCTTCGGAAACTATAAGTATCGGTGTCCAAGACAGTAACCAAATGTCCCTCGGCATCCAGAAGTGTAGCTAGCTGAGCCCCTACTCGTCCACAGCCCATAATAACTACTTTCATATAGAAACTCGGTTACGCAATAGGTTGGTGATATAGTATAACATGACAAGGAGCATTTTTCAGCACATAAGGCACCACATTACCCAGGCTAAACTGCCCAAAGCGCTTTTTATAGGTAACACCCATTAGGATGAGGTCAACCCCTCGCTCCACTGCTTCATCAACAATACTTGGCCCTGCCTCACGAGCTTGAAGTAGGTCAGTCTCTACCTCATAGTCTTGTTCCTCAGCGACACTCTCTATATGGTCTAATATATCTTCAGCTTTTTTAATCTCAGATTCAATTTCGGCATCTAGGGGCAGGGAGCGTTTTACTGCAATTACATAAACTGCCCAGATTTTAGCCTTATTCTTCTTAGCCAACCTGCAGGCTAGCCTCATTGCCTCGCCATCAGCTTCGGTACCGCTTACTGGCACTAAAATCTTGTGAAACTCCACTGCTTTCTATTCCCACTCATTATTGAGTAACCTATTATTATAATCCTCTTGTCACAAATCTACAATATCCTTTTAGGGCTACTGACTAATTGAGTCCCCCTGTTCCTTCCCTGCATGGGTTAATGGCAGATGCTGTTTTCGCCGATAGAGGTAGTAAATAATTAAGCCAACAGCCATCCAGGCGATTCCAACCCAACGGCTATAGGGTTGGGTAATTAATATGATAATCCATATTATCGTTGTCGCCACCAAACCCAGAATAGCACTTATTGGCAGCTCATACCCCTTAATTCTTAGGTTCCAGCCGAGCTTAAATGGGCGTGGTAATTCTGGTTTTTTGGCTCGCAGGCTAAGGATAGAGGCATGGGCAAACATAAAGGCTAATAGAGAACCGAAAGCATATAGTGCTCCCATATTCTTAAAGACATTAGCAGCAAAGAGCCCTGGAGACAGGATAACAAGGGCTACTGCACAGAACACAATTATGGAAATATAGGGCGTCTTAAATCGGTGATGCACTCGGCTAAGGGCTGAAGGTACCAGCTTATGGTTACCTAGTGAGAAGGCGAGCCTTGAAATGCCCATAATTCCAGCATTGGTAGCTATGAGTAATATAGTACCGGCTAGTATGGCAATCAGAGGCTTGAGGACGTCGCGTATCAACGCTATAGGAAGGCTAGCAGCGATGCCGGCTACAGGGTCTCTTGCCCATTCGGAGGCAAGCTCTTGGGGCGTCATGGCTGATAGAGATACCAGAGAAATGCCAGCAAAGAGAACCAGGACAGTAACTATCATCATAATTAGTGCCTTAGGCACCCTTTTCTCTGGTTGCCTGGTTTCTTCAGCCATCTGTGACATAGTCTCAATCCCGGTATAGGCGATGGAAGCTAAGGCTATGCCCAGAATCAGGTTATCTAGGGTTGGCCAGTTATCAAAAATACGATGAAACAGAACAGTGGGATTAAACAGTAATATGAAGCCTATAATCACCAGCGAAACCTGGGTGGTTATATCTATTATGGCTGCTCCTATATTTAGCAAGGAGGCCTCTTTTATGCCAATGACATTGATGACCATAAGGAAGATGACGATTCCCATGGATGTTACCGTGCCAGCGATAGGATCTATCTTCAATCCTTCCCAGAAGTAACCTAAATAGGGCGGGATGGTAAAGGCTGAGATTGAGATGGTGACGATGTAGCTTAGCATTAGTGCCCAGCCGGCGATAAAGCCGGCAGCATCGTTAAAGCCATGTCGAGCAAAAGTAGCTGAACCACCGGCTTCAGGCAACATAGCGGTACCCTCGGCATAGGTAAGGGCAGTAAATACAAAAAGAATGCCAGCTATAGCTAAGACTATGGGGGTAGCACCCATAGCTACCAAAGCAACAATGCCTAGGGCATAGTAAATAGAGGAGCCGACATTCCCATAGCCGGCACTGAATAGGGCAGGGACTCCCAATATTCGCCTTAAGCGGTATCGCTTAATCCGTCGGGGGCGAAAAATCTCATCGCCAGGCTTAGGTCGCCAACTGTTGTGCATATTTCACGGTTGCTTGGTTTTAACCATTCTATCCAGTCGGGGGAATTTTACGCACCTTGTTGCTGGTTGTCAATTGCTCACGGGAGGATTGTTTATCAACCTTGGTTGGCTTGACAATTATATCACTCTCATCTAAACTCACTGCGGAAGCAGATGGTGAATCTTCTCTTTTGCTCTCCTAATTTCTATCTCTTGGTTATTAATGCGCCTTTTGTTGGAAAGGAGGGTTAGCTGTGTTTAAGTTCCCCTTTATCCCTCGTGAGGAGAAGTTCTTTGACCTTTTTGAACAGAGTGCCCAGAATATGGTAAAGGCGGCTCGCAAGTTAAAAGAGCTGGTTGATACCTGGGAGAATGTTGAGGAAAAAGTGAGTGAAATAACCAGACTGGAGCACGAGGGGGACACTACTACCCATCAGATTATGGCGCAGTTGCACCGCACCTTTGTTACCCCCTTTGATAGGGAGGATATTGCCCTACTGGCTCATGTCATGGATGATGTAACCGACTTTATTCACGCGGCGGCTGATGCTATGCTTCTCTACAGGGTGGATTCTCCTAGCCAGAGGGCTAGGGAGCTTGCTGGTATTATAGTGCAGGCGGCGGATGAGGTAGAACGAGCCATGCCCCAGTTGCGGCATCATGCCGAGTTAAAACAAATTCTGCCACGATGTGTAGAGATTAACCGGTTGGAGAATATGGCTGATAGGGTATTCCGCTCGGCAATAGCTGAGCTTTTTGATGATTCTACAGATTTTGCTTATGTTATCAAGTGGCGTGAGATTTACGAGCATATGGAGAGCGCAACTGACAGGTGTGAGGATGTAGCTGATGTCCTTGAAGGGGTAGCCCTCAAGCATGGCTGACCCCTCCCTCTGGCTTCTTATCCTTATTGTTGCCCTGGCCATTGGCTTTGGCGTGGTTAATGGTTTTAATGATGCCGCCAATGCCATCGCTACCGTGGTTGGCACCCGTGTTCTTTCCCCCAGAAAAGCCATAATACTGGCTGCCTTTTGTAATATGGCTGGTGCTGCCACTGGCACTGCGGTTGCCATGACTATTGGCAAGGGGATTCTGGTCGAGGAAGCAATAACATATCTAACAGTGATTGCTGCGTTACTGGCAGTTATTGTCTGGGGCACTGTAGCTACCTACTATGGTCTGCCAGTAAGCATAACCCATGGCTTTGTCGCTGGACTAGCTGCCGCCGGGATAGCCTTGGCCGGTAGCGAAGCTGTGATGTGGGGGTGGAGTTCCCGTTTGTCACAGACTCTGGCAGCAGTAGTTGCGGCTCCTACCTTAGGCTTTATTGGTGGCTTTGTGGTGATGGTTATTCTACTTTGGGTATTCCGGCGCAGTGCCCCAACAAAGATGCGGGTTATTTTCAGCCGACTGCAGTGGCTTACTACCGCCTTTTTGGCTTATAGCCATGGCAAGAATGATGGGCAGATGCCGATAGGTGTTATCACTATGGCACTGGTGATTTATACCGGTCAGACTACTCTGTGGGAGCACATCCCATGGTGGGTAATAATTGTATCAGCACTAGCCATTAGCACAGGTACGGCTATTGGTGGCTGGCGGGTCATTAGAACACTGGGAATGAGGGTTACCACCCTTCAACCGGTTCATGGCTTTGCCACTCAAGCCTCAGCGGCTACCGTTATTGAAGTAGCTTCATATTTCGGTATCCCGGTGAGCACCACCCATTGCGCCAGCTCAGCAGTTATGGGGGTGGGTGCCACCAGGCGGCTTTCGGCGGTGCGCTGGGGGGTAGCTGGCAATATTGTCGCTGCCTGGATATTAACCTTTCCTATCTGTGGTGGACTGGGTTACTTGTTTGCCTGGCTACTTAAACCGATATTTTAATTAACTTATAATGTAATTTCTCGTGGAGTTACTCGGCACTTTTCGGAAGTGATAATAGCCGCAATGTGTGAAACTGCCAGGTCAATTTCGTCCTGCTTATTCAACACTACATAGTCAAACAGGGGTAGTTGCTTTATTTCTTCTTCGGCAGTTTTTAATCGTAAGGCTAATTT
>Ga0209979_1002942_pt1 | contig 15563 bp, 14 predicted proteins | sample AnhtaG_FD_183114 | JGI IMG/M metagenome (GOLD analysis project Ga0209979, IMG submission 183114) | Deep subsurface microbial communities from Anholt, Denmark to uncover new lineages of life (NeLLi) - Anholt_01485 metaG (SPAdes) (version 2) | ecosystem: Environmental > Aquatic > Marine > Oceanic...
CGTGGAATGCAGTTACGACTTTGGAGAGAGAAATGGAATTGAACAGAAATGACTATTGTTCAATAGGAAACGGATTGCTTACTTTATTATTACCTATTGAGGAAATGCATTGTTGCACATTAGACGAGTGACCACTTAGTTGTTAAACTCGCCCGTGACTAACTACGCTGGTATCTCTACGGTTATGCTGGACCCTCTACCCAACTCAGATTGCACCGTTAGAGTGCCCCCGAGTAACTGAGCTCGCTCCTGCATCCCGGCCAACCCAAGCCTGCCATCTCTGGCTAGATCACCTACCGTCTGTGGAAGGTTAAAGCCTTTGCCATTGTCGTTGACGGTTACCTTTGTTTTCCTCTCGTCGAACTCAACTGTAACCTCGGCCTTAGTTGCTTGAGAATGCCGCCACACGTTTCTCAGTGCTTCCTGAGCGATGCGGAAAAGCACTAGCTCTACCTCTTCGGGAAGACGGCGTTCGGTACCAACTATATTGACCTCGGTGGCTATTCCTGAGTATTCCGCTACGTCGGAGGCCAGCCATTCCAACGCTGCCAGTAAACCAAGGCGGTCCAATGCTGCCGGCCGCAGGTCCTGGCCCAAACGGCGCACCCCCTGCATGGTGTTGTTAGCCTGCTCCCGTAGCTCCTCTAGGAGAAGGCGGTTGTCCTCTGACAGCCCCTTACCGCTGGAAGCGAGGGCATCTAACTGACGAGAAAGCACAACTAGAGCCTGGACGGTTTCATCATGTAATTCACGCGAGATGCGCTTTCTCTCCTCTTCCTGAGCCCTGGTAACCTGCTCTAAATAAAAACGCAGGTTCTCTTGCATCCGTTTCTCTTCAGTAACATCCCTAGCAATGTGCTGAAAACCTACAATTTGCCCATTGCTGAAGATCGGGCTAGTGGATAATTGAACAGTCGCCTCAGACTTGTCCTTCTTAACCAGCGTCACTTCTGAAAGATGGCCTATTGCTTCACCTTCGAGGAGCGGATCTTCGATGCTCTTGACACTGTCGATACAGCCCTCTGCAATGAGATCGCCCGCCTTTATACCAAGTAACTCCTCCAGAGTATATCCTGTAAGCCTAGCCAAGGACTTATTAGCGGCAATGATGTTGTCCTGCAAATCATGAAGCCAGATAGCATCGTGGGCATTCTCAAATAGCTCCCGATATCTTTCCTCAGATGCCCGTAGCTCCTCAGCGACTTCCTGCTGTTGTTGATAAAGGTGCGCATTCTCTATTGCAACGCCAATTTGATTGCCGATGGCGGTGACCAATCCCAGTTCTTCTGGAAGAATCTGGCGCTGGCTACGCGCGGCCACACAAAGCGTGCCCATAACCTTTCCTTTTGATTTCAGGGGCACGATAAGCTGGGATTGTATCCCCTCGTCCCTCACTGCCATTTTGGTAAGGCTGGGGTCGTGAGAGGCATCCTTTACGTATAGCGATTCACCTGTCTCGGCTACCTTGCCGTTAAAGCCTTCTCCGAGTTTGAGCCTGCTCACCCCCTGGACAAACTCCGCTGATACACCCCGATGGGCAGCCAGGACAAGCTCGCCGGCTTCTTTATCCATAAGAAACACCATGGCAGCATCAACTTTCATTACACCTATGACGCTGTCAATGCTACCATTCAAGATTTGGCCCAACTCTAGGGACTGGGAGACTACGCTTGAGGTTTGGTTGAGGGCAGCAAGATGAATGCGGCGCTCTCGCTCTTTACGGAGTGCGTGGAAGCTAATAGTCAATACATTGCCAATGATGAAAACGGCGCTGGTTTCAAAGAGGGCATCCGCAGGGTATGGTGAGGTGAAAATGGCACGAGGCAACATGCAGGCAAGGGCAGCTAACGAAGTGATGACAGCTCCTCTCAAGCCAAACAGAAAACCAGCCCAGACTATGGGTGCCAGGTAGAGGATTCTCTCAAAGGCATGGCGAGTTAAGCCGAGGTTGGACATCATGTGGGTGAGAAATTCCGGGTGCTCCATGACCTCCCCGTAGTGGGGGAGTGTAATTAGCACAAGCAAAGCCAGAATAAGCCAAAAACCGGGCTTACGAATTGCCCTTGTCGGCCGGCCTATGAATGATTGGTGCACCCCATCCATACCTCAAGCATCCTCAAAAGTGCTAATTCTCAGGATATATCCTCAAAGGTAACCCATCCCTCTTTTAAGGCGTGTACCACAGCTTCGGTTCTCGAACTGACTTGTAGCTTGTTAAAGATGTGTCCCAAATGGGCCTGAACTGTGCGTACACTGAGACAAAGCTCCTCAGCAATATCCTGATTGCTTAAGCCTCTGGTTGCCAGTTTGAGAACATCCATTTCTCGCTCGCTCAGAACCCCTGAAGGCTTCTGCCCTGCCGGTTTGCCGGGAGGGGGTACAAAATGGTTTAGCACCTTGCGGGCAATCGACGGGTGTAGGACTGACTCTCCAGCATATACCTGCCGCACGGCATCAATGAGTTCACGGCCTCGAACACTTTTTAGAAGGTAACCAGCTGCGCCTGCTTCCAGCAGGCTGAAGACAAATTGGTCATCGTCATAGGCGGAAAGGATCAGTACAGCTATGGCGGGATAAAGTCCCTTTATCTGCCTGGTGGCTTCGATGCCATCGAGCTTGGGCATGGCAATATCGATTATGGCAACGTCTGGCTTGAAAGTACCCGCCAATCGCACCGCTTCCTGCCCATCGCCAGCCTCGGCAACTACTTCTAGGTCTGCTTCCTGCTCTAGAATCTGGCGAGTACCCTCCCGCACCACGGCATGGTCATCAGCGATTAGAATTCTGATCTTGTCCAGATGGCACCCTCCTCACTTCCTTCTCCTCTATCATACTCCTTTTGAGCTAAGGTATCAACTCGGCAATAGGCTCAACCTGTAAGCATAAATACCTACGTGAATAAGCATTTCTACCTAATTTTAGGCGGTTATGGCTAGGCATAAAGCACAAGATAGATGCTGTCAGATTAGGTGTTTTTGGAGGCTAGAAATAGGTATTACAGCGGAAGCTGGGTTTGTCAGCAAGGTGGTAAGCTGATAGTGGAGGTAAGAGGAAGGACAAGGGTAGAGCAAGTCTCTCTCCGGCTTAACTCCATGATACCACTCTTACCTCCAGAGGACAAGGGAAGACTCAGAAAGGGGGTGTGAGCAATGCAGTGGGAGTTCATAGTAGCACTAGTGATAGCCATACCTATCATTCTTTTCCCAGCAGCGTTCATCTGGTACCTGAACATTGGTGGCATTTACACAGCCATCAAGGACGCCCGGGAGAGACGAGCTGCTACTGAGAAGAAGGCTAGGGTAGCAGCCACGGCTGAGCAGCATATTGATGCGTCAGCAGCTAAGGAGCAACGGGTGGACAAGGAGCTTGTCGGAACCAAAAAGTAATGGAGGCCATTGCTTGAAGCAAATGGCAAAACCGTGAAAGGAGGGATTGACATGGAGTGGCAGGTCATACTGGTTCTAGTACTGGTGATACCTATCATCCTTTTCCCGGCGGCATATATTTGGTACCTGAATATTGGCGGTATCTATGCCGCCATTAAGGAAGGAAGACTGAGAGTATTCGAACCCATTGTCCGGACAATGCGTACCGGACTAGCTGTTATTGTGCCAGTGGGCATTTACGCTTCCCTCATCTGGTTCTTCCTTGGTCATTTCGGCTGGCAGGTAGCGCTGGCTGTAGGCTTGGCATTACCCATCGTGCTTTTCGTGCCGGTATTGGTCTGGGCAGCGGTAGTTAGTGGTCTGTACCAGGTCGTTCGTGAGACGATGCGGCGGAGAGTTACTGCTCCGCGGAGGAGAGTCGCACGAATAGCTGAAGAACCAGTACTTCGAAAAGCCGTGTGAAAGAGGGGGCTGAAAATAGCCTCCTTCTTTGAGACAGGTTATGTTGCATTCGTAGCATAACTTCTCAAGCAAAGTGACTACACGCCCTATCTACTAGCAAGGAGGTCTGATGGAAAAGGGAACACTAGCTAATACTTTCGTAGAGGAGATTAGTGCTATTCCCGGTGGCGAGGGTATTCGCCTTTGTATCCAGTGTGGTACCTGCACTGCATCCTGCCCCAACGCCGATAGAATGGAGCATACACCATCACAGCTCATCGCTATGGCGCGGGCAGGTATGCGGGGGGAAGTCCTATCGAGCAACGCTATGTGGTTCTGTCTGTCCTGCTATCTATGTACCGTGCGCTGCCCGAGAGGGATTAAGCAGACTGACCTTATGCATGCCTTAGAATGCTTGGCGGTTCGCGAAGGCTTGATTCATGAGAAAACGCTCACACCTGCCATGTATCGAAGCTTTAACCACTTCGCTTGCATCCTGGGGAATCTTCCTGAGTTCGGGTTTATGACCTGGTTCTACCTGTTAACTAACCCTCTACGTGCTTTGAGGATGATTCCAGTAGCACTCAATCTGTTTAAGCGAGGTCGCCTATCTATCAGAGCAAGGAGGCTGACGCCGGAAGGAGCTAATCAGCTTAGAGCTATCCTTGATAAAGCTGAATCTTTAGGAGGTGTTACTTGAAATATTATACCTATTTCCCGGGCTGTTCCTCCTCCGAGGGGGGTGCAAAGGCGTATGGCTGGTCAGCACAGGCTGTCAGTAAGGCTTTAGACATAGAGCTCGTTGAGTTGAATGATTGGAATTGCTGTGGCTCCACCCCCTCTAGCTCAGTCGATGAACTCGGCTCTTTTTGTCTGGCGGCCCGCGACCTCGCTCTGGCAGAAAAGAGGGGGCTTGACCTGGTGACACCATGTAGTGCGTGCTATGTTATCTTTAACCGAACGAATTCCTATCTTAAGCAGTACCCGCAGCTCAAAGCCAAGGTGGATGAAGCCCTGGCTGCCGGTGACCTTGAATACCACGGGACAGTTAGGGTTCGACACCTGCTTGATGTTTTTGTAAATGACATTGGCTATGACGATATTAACTCCGAGGTTAAAAGGGATCTTGGCGGGCTGAAGGTAGCACCTTACTATGGCTGCCAGGTAGTCCGCCCTAGACCCGGCTTTGACCACCCTGAATTTCCCCAGTCCTTGGATAAATTGATAGCTAGTCTGGGAGGAGAACCTGTTCCCTTTCCTATGAAGAGTCGATGTTGCGGTGGATCCCTCATTATATCTGAAGAAGCGCTGGCACTGGACCTGATTAGAAAGCTTCTCGACTCTGCCGTGAGGAACGGGGCGGAGTGCCTGATTGCGGTTTGCCCCCTGTGCCAGACGAACCTGGATGCCTATCAGAGCCGGGTTAACAAGAAATTCAAAACCAACTTTAACCTCCCCATCTTGTTTTTCACCCAGCTGATGGGCGTAGCTTTCGGACTTAGTGAGGAGGACTTAGGCTTGAAAACAAGTATCGTCCCTGCGGAGAGGGTATTAGCAAAGTATCTCTAAGGAGCAGAGAATGGAGCGAAGAATTGGTGTTTATATCTGTCACTGCGGAAGCAACATAGCGGGAACTGTCGATTGTGAAGAGGTGGCTGAATTTGCCCGGGGTTTAGACCCGGTAGTTGTCGCCCGCGACTACAAATATATGTGCTCTGACCCGGGGCAAAATCTCATCAAGAATGATATCAAAGAGCAGGGGCTTAATCGGGTGGTTGTTGCTTCCTGCTCACCACGGATGCATGAGCCTACCTTCCGCCATGCCTGCCAGGATGCCGGGCTAAACCAGTATCTATTTGAAATGGCTAACATTCGGGAGCACTGCTCCTGGGTACATGAAGATAGGGAAATGGCAACCGAAAAAGCGAAAGCTCTGGTCAGTGCTGCTGTAAGGCGTGTCTATTATCATGAGCCTCTGGAAACAAGAGAGGTTCCAGTTAATCCGAATGCCCTGGTTGTAGGTGGGGGTATTGCCGGGATTCAGGCAGCCCTGGAGATTGCCGATTCCGAACACCAGGTTTATCTTGTCGAAAAAGAGCCGAGCATTGGCGGGCACATGGCCCAGTTTGATAAGACCTTCCCTACCTTGGACTGTGCCGCCTGTATCCTGACCCCTAAGATGACCACTGTAGGGCAGCATCCTTTTATCCAGCTTATGAGCTATAGCGAGGTTGAGGATGTATCGGGCTATGTCGGCAATTTCAAGGTCAAAATTAGGAGAAAGGCACGCTATATTGATGAAGTCAAGTGTACCGGCTGTGGTGAGTGTCCTAAGGTTTGCCCTGTTGAGTTAGATAGTGAGTTTGACGAAGGTTTGAGCAAGCGCAAGGCTATCTACATCCCCTTTCCTCAGGCAGTCCCTAATAAGGCTACTATCGATAAACGAGGCTACCCACCATGCCGGGTAGCCTGTCCTGCTGGCGTCAACGCTCAGGGCTATATCGCCCTTATCTCTCAGGGCAAGTTCAAAGAAGCTCTGGAGGTAGTGCGTAGAACCATGCCCTTCGCTGGGGTTATTGGGCGGGTGTGCAACCACCCCTGCGAAATAGACTGCGAGCGGGCGAAGGTCGATAATTCCATGTCCATCAGGACATTGAAGCGATTCATAGCCGATTACGAGCTAAGGGTAGGTAGGGAGAAGGCAACCCCCGTTGAGCAGACCAAGGAGGACAAGGTAGCCGTTGTTGGCTCTGGACCTGCAGGTCTGGCTTGTGCCTATGACCTGGTCAGGAAAGGATACCCAGTGACCGTGTTTGAAGCCCTGCCTATGGCCGGCGGTCTGTTGCGCTACGGGATTCCCGAACATCGGTTGCCGAAGAAGGTGCTGGATAACGAGATTGACTACATAAAAGAGCTTGGGGTAGAAATCAAGACGAATACCCCAGTAAGAGACCTGGCAAAGGTCTTCGAACAGGGATACAATGCTATCTTCCTCGGCACCGGTGCTGGAATCAGCCAGAAGATGGGGATTCCCGGGGAGGATACCAGCGGTGTAACCCATGCTCTCGACTTCTTAAAGCAGGTGAGTTCTGGAGCCAAGGTTAGTCTAGGTGACCGGGTGGCAGTTATTGGCGGTGGTAATGCTGCTGTTGATGCCGCCAGAGTAGCTATACGCCTCGGTGCTAAGGAGGTGGCTATTGTCTATCGTCGCTCCCGAGCCGAAATGCCGGCTGCGGCTGGTGAGGTTGATGAGGCAGAGCGGGAGGGCGTAAAGCTCCACATCCTGGCAGCACCAGCCAGAGTTCTGAGTCAGGACGGTCGATTAACCGGTATCGAGTGCATTCGCATGGAGCTGGGTGAGCCTGATGCCAGTGGCCGGCGGCGACCAATACCAGTTAAAGGCTCGGAGTTTACTATGGATGTCGATAATGTGATTATGGCTATTGGGCAAACAGTAGATAAGACGGGGTTGCCCAAAGAGCTTGACTACACCGGGTGGGGGACCCTAGTTGTAGACCCGGTCACTCTGGAAACAAATATTTCTGGTGTCTTTGCTGGTGGTGATGTGGTTGCCGGTCCCGCTGATGTCATCGCAGGTATTGCCGCCGGCAAGGAAGCCGCCGAGAGTATCGACCGCTACCTAAGCGGAACTGATCTACACCAAGGGAGACCAGAGCAAATTACCAGGGTCAAAGAGATTTCAAAGGAGGGTGTGCAACTGAGGTCAAGGGCAGTGATGCCGCTGCTTGACCTGCAACAAAGAAAAGGCTCTTTTGCTGAGGTTGACCTTGGTTTTGACGAAAAAACAGCCATCGAGGAGGCCAAGCGTTGTTTGAACTGCGCCGCCTGTTCTGAATGCTTGGAATGTATAAAAGCCTGCGATGCTGAGGCTATCAATCATGAAATGCAGGATGAGATTGTTGAGGTTGATGTTGGTTCTATTATTGTCGCCACTGGCTTCCAGCAGTTTGACCCCTCGGTCATCTATCAATATGGCTATGGACGCTATGATAACGTTATTACCGGCCTTCAGTTTGAGAGGATGTCCAATGCCTCAGGGCCTACTAGCGGTGAAATTCTCCTGGCTGATGGGCGGAAACCAGAGAGCATAGCTATCCTGCATTGTGTCGGCAGCCGTGATGAGAATTACCACAAGTACTGCTCGCGGGTTTGCTGCATGTACTCGCTGAAATACTCCCATCTGCTGAAGGAGAAAATCCCTGAAGCGCCTGTCTATCAGCTATATATTGACATGCGCTGCGCTGGTTCGGGCTATGAAGAGTTCTATGAGCGACTTCAGGAAGAGGGAGTGAACTTTGTGCGGGGCCGCGCTGGCGAGATTACCAACATCGCTGATAAACCTGAGGAGGAGGGCAAGCTGATTGTAATCTGTGAGGATACCCTGGTGCGCCGCTTGCGGCGCCTCCCGGTCGATATGGTCATCCTGAGCTGTGCTTTAGAACCTACTGCCGATGCCGAGCAGATAGCTAGAACCTTCTCCTTAAGCAGAAAAGCGGATGGCTTCTTCCTAGAGAAGCATCCCAAGCTCGACCCGGTAGCCACCATGACCGATGGAGTCTTTGTCGTCGGTTGCTGCCAGAGCCCAAAGGATATCCCCGACACTGTAGCTCAGGCGTCAGCCGCTGCCGCCCGGGCACTGGCGATGATTAGCAAAGGCAAGGTTGAGATTGAGGCGACGATTGCAGTCGTTGACGAGGAGGCTTGTGCCGGCTGCAAGATATGTGTCGACCTCTGTCCCTACAAAGCGATTTCTTTTGATGAAGAAAAAGAGGCCTCGTGGATTAACGAAGCAGTATGCAAGGGTTGTGGTGTCTGCGTGGCTGCTTGCCCCAGTGGTGCCATCACCGGTAGGCACTTCACCACTGAGCAGATTATGGCTGAAATTGAGGGGGTGTTAGTATGAGCGGAGCTTTGTCAAAGGAGATGAAAAGGATGAAACCGATATTGATAGTAGATGACGAAGCTATTATGAGGGAGTCCCTCCGAGATTGGCTAACCGACAGCGGCTACCAGGTAGAGACGGCCAAGGATGGAGAGGAAGCGTTAAAAACCATTGCTGAGCAGGACTTTGATGTTGCCATCCTTGACCTGAGGTTGCCAGGAAAGGACGGGGTTGAAGTATTACGCGAGGCTAGAGCGAAGAGGCCACAGCTTAAGGGAATTATTATTACCGCTTATCCTTCGGTACAGACAGCAGTAGAGGCGATGAAGGAGGGGGCTATTGATTATTTGCCTAAACCCTTTGACCTTAATGAGCTGGAGAAAGTAATCAGGGAGACCCTGGGGCCAGTTCAGGTAGAGATAAGGCCTAAAGCCGCCGCTGAGACAGCTATAGCCGCACCGCCTATAGTAGAGGAGGTACAGGCAGAAGAAGAGCGGGCACAGGTTGAGGAAGTGATTGATGAGGCCACCGGGAAAGTATACCTGCCTCCTTGTCAGATAGCTTGTCCTATTGGAGAACCTATTCAGCGCACTAATGCTATGATTGCGCTCCTTCCTCTGGATGCTGAGGAGGCTTACAGTCAAATAATAAAGATAGGTGATGAAATTTATGAGAAGAATCCTCTATTCACAGTATGCAGCTATATTTGTGGACTTTGTGAGAGAGAGTGCAATTACAAAGACCAGACTGGGGCAATAAGAAGAAAGATGCTCAAACGGTTCCTCACCGATTATTATCTTCCATATCTGGAAACCAAACCCTCGCTTCCCTATCCTACCAAGGAAAAGGTTGCCGTGGTTGGAGGGGGACCTGGGGGATTGATGTGTGCTTACGTGCTGAGTAAAAACGGCTATCAAGTGATTATTCTGGAAAGGAATTCACAGTTAGGGGGTGCGCTGAGATACATCCCTCAATATCGTCTTCCCACAGATATTATAGATACAACTTTAAATAATCTGGTAAGGATTGCCCATATTGATGTTAGATTTGGAACAAAAATGGGTAATGGTGGGAAAACGCTGGATGACCTTAGAAATGAAGGTTACCGAGCTATATTCATTGCTACCGGTACTCATTCCCCCAGACCCCTTACTTTTGATGGGCAACTAGTAGCAGGAGCAGACCTGGACGGGGTCGCCTTCGGGTTATATCTCCTCAATGACATGAATCAAGGTAAGCTTTCTCAGCAGCTCCTTCGCCAGCTCTTTCGCGAAAAGAGGGCGATAGTAGTGGGCGGTGGCAATGTGGCATTTGACGTAGCCAGAACTGCCCGGCGGCTTGGCGCAGATGTCTCCCTTGTCTGCCTAGAATGCGAAAGTAAATCTTCCAAGGATGGGATTCCGGCCGATATAGAAGAGATAGAAGGCGCTGAAGAAGAAGGCATAAATATAAACTACTGCCGTGGTGTGCAAAAGATAATCGGAGAGGATGGAAAGTTCAAGAAAATAAAGTGTCCCCGATGCACATCGGTCTTTGATAGAAACGGATTCAATCCTAAGTTTGACCGAAGTGATGCCATATATCTTGAGGGTGATGTGCTGTTGGTTACTATAGGGCAGGGCCCGGAGCGGGCATTCTTCCGCCAGGAAGGCCTGCTGGATGAGAGAGGCAGACTTGATGCCGACCAGCTTACGCTCATGAGCAATCGCCAAGAAGGAGTTTTTATCGGGGGCGATGTAAGACGGCTAGGTTTTGCCGCGGAAGCGATGAGAGATGGAATGATAGCAGCAGAGTCTATAGACCGTCACCTGAGGGGTGGGGAGCTTAAGGTAGGCATGGGAAAGGAGTATGAAGATGCTGCTATACCCAAGCTTATGGATTACAAGCCTCAGCCTGAATCGGAATGGGTACTGCTGGAAGAGAGGCTAAACTTTGAATTGTTTGAAAAAGGCTTCACCCTGGAAGAAGCAGTGAGAGAAGCCAGAAGGTGTCTATGCTGTGGCCCATGTAAAAGTTGTAAAGCATGTGTGGCGCTGGGACTTCAGCCTGAGATATCACAAATTGAAGTAAACCAAGATAGATGCAGTGGGTGTGGAATTTGTATCGCCGTATGTAACTATGGCGCCACTGAGTTAGTGAAATCTGATGAAGGGCTGGTAGCAGTTATCAACGACCTTAAGTGTAAGAGATGTGGCGTATGCAGTGCTGCCTGCCCTGCTGAGGCCATTACCACTAAACACTTCGCGACCGAGCAGATTATGGCTGAAATTGAGGGGGTATTAGTATGAGTTTTAAACCAAAGATTCTGGGCATTTCGTGCAACTGGTGTTCCTACGCTGGCGCTGACCTTGCCGGCACTTCACGAAAGAAGTATTCTCCCAATGTCAGGATAGTGCGAGTCATGTGCAGCGGGAGGGTAGACCCTACATTTATACTTAAAGCCTTTGACTCAGGAGCAGATGGCGTCCTCGTCTGCGGCTGCCACCCCGGCGAGTGCCACTATGCTGAGGGGAACTATAAGGCGGCGCGGCGCATTCCCCTGCTGAAGAAGATGCTGTCTCAACTGGGAGTCGAAGACGAGCGAGTACGATTAGAATGGGTGTCAGCATCAGAGGGGGACCGCTTTGCTTCCATCGTGGATGAGATGACAGAGCAAATAAGACAACTGGGGCCTTTCAGCCGTAACAACGGAGGTGGCAAGAATGGCTAAACCAAAAATAGCTCTATACTGGGCAGCTAGCTGCGGCGGTTGTGATGTGGCTGTCCTTGATACCAATGAGAAGATACTTGATATAGCCAATATTGCCGACATTGTATTTTGGCCAATCGCCCTAGATTTCAAATACCACCACATTGAAGCAATGGAGGATGGGGCTATTGATTTGTGCCTGTTCAATGGTGCTGTTAGAAATGCGGAGCAGGAGAGGATTGCCAAACTGCTCCGTGCCAAGTCGAAGGTAATGGTGGCTTTTGGTGCCTGTGCCTGCTTCGGCGGCATACCAGCACTGGCAAATTTCAGCAACCGCGATGAGATATTCGAGCGCGCCTATGTGGAGGCACCGTCAAATGCCAACGCTAATGGTACTCTTCCTCAGACCTTGACCAAGGTTAGTGAGGGTGAACTGGACTTACCCGAGTTCTTTGACACCGTATTAACCCTGGCTCAGGTGGTTGATGTGGAGTACTTTGTGCCCGGTTGTCCACCACCGGTGGATATTATCCTGAAGGTGGTAGATTTGTTTGCTACGGGTCAGTTGCCTCCAGTGGGGTCAGTAGTTGCCTCAGAGAAGACGCTATGTGACGAGTGTGACCGGATAAAAGAAGAGAAGAAGATAACGAAGATTTATCGGCCTCACGAGATAATCCCCGACCCGGAGAAGTGTCTCTTGGAGCAGGGGATAATATGTTGTGGTCCGGCTACTAGGGGCGGCTGTGGTCAGAGGTGCATTAAAGCTAACATGCCCTGCCGTGGCTGCTTTGGACCGCCGCCAGAGGTTATTGACCAGGGTGCAAAACTGGTTAGTGCTATTGCCTCTATTTATCAAGGTGATAGTGAGGAAGATGTTGCCAGGATGGTGGAAGAGGTAATTGACCCAGCGGGTACTTTTTATCGGTTTGGGCTGGCGGATTCAATGCTGAAGCGAAAGCGACTGCAACAGGCTGAAGGGAGGGCATAGAAAATGAAAAAGGTTACTATTGACCCGATAACCAGGCTTGAAGGACATGGCAAGATAGAGATTTTTCTTAACGACGAGGGTGACGTTCAGAATGCGTATCTTCAGATACCTGAACTTCGTGGTTTTGAGAAATTCTGCGAGGGGAGGCCAGTTGAGGAGATGCCCCGGATAACCCCACGCATCTGTGGGGTCTGCCCCGGAGCTCATCACATGGCATCTACTAAAGCTACTGATGCTGTTTACCACGTGGATCCTCCTTCAGCGGCCAAGAAGCTGAGAGAGCTATTCTATTGTGCCCATATGATTCACTCCCATATTGCTCACTTTTATGCTCTGGCTGCTCCCGACTTTGTCTTAGGACCCACCAGCGACCCTTCAGAGAGGAACATCCTAGGACTGGTAGCTAAGGTTGGTCTTGAAGTCGGCGGTGAGGTGATAAAACATCGAGCTTATGCCCAGGATATTCAGACAGTTATCGGTGGTAAAGCAACCCACCCTGTGTGTGGTTTGCCCGGAGGGATGAGCAAGCCAATTACCGAGGAGGAGCGGAAAGACTTTGAGGAGAAAGCCAAATCAGAGGTGGAGTTCGGCAAATTCAGCCTGAAGCTTTTCAATGACCTGGTCTTGGCTAACAAGGAATACCTGGAGCTGATAACCGGCGATATCTATACTATGAAGAGCTACTACATGGGCTTGGTTGATAGCAACAACAAGGTGAACTTCTATGACGGTGATATTCGTGTAGTTGACCCTGATGGAAAAGAGGTTGCCAAATTTAAACCGGCCGATTATCTGGACTATATAGCCGAGCACACCGAGCCCTGGTCTTATCTAAAGTTCCCCTTCCTGAAGAAGGTTGGCTGGAAGGGGCTCGTTGACGGCAAGGACAGCGGCGTTTATCGGGTAAATTCGTTGGCTCGGCTTAATGTGGCTGATGGTATGACGACACCCCTGGCTCAAGCCGAGTACGAGAAGATGTTTGACACCCTGGGAGGCAAGCCGGTACATGCCACACTGGCTTTCCACTGGGCGAGGTTAGTGGAGTTGCTATATGCTGCTGAGCGCCTCCTGGAACTTTGCCAGGATGGGGAGATTACCAGTCCCGAGGTTAGAACCATTCCAACTGCTACTCCCGATGAAGGAGTTGGTGTAGTCGAGGCACCTCGGGGTACCCTATTCCATCACTATCAAACAGATGAAAAGGGCATCATCCAGAAGGCAAACCTGATTGTGGCCACAGGGCATAATTACCCAGCGATGAATATGTCGGTCAAGAAAGCAGCCCAGGGTTTGATTAAGAAGGGTCAGGTGGTATCAGAAGGACTGCTAAATATGGTCGAGATGGCATTTCGCGCCTACGACCCATGCATGGCTTGTGCTACTCACACACTCCCCGGGCAGATGCCGCTGGAGGTGGTTATCCGTGACAGTAGAGGAGAGGTTGTGGAGAAGCTGAGCCAGCACCTACATTCAGAGCTGACTGGAATAAGAGTAACCGTAGTGTCATAAAAGGAAGGGGAGAATGAAAACATTGATCTTGGGGCTGGGCAACCCGATTCTCACCGACGATGGAGTCGGACCTCAGGTTGCCAAGGAACTCGAAGGTAGACTCGATCAGCAAGAGATAACAGTTATGGAGGGTAGCTTGGGTGGTCTGAACTTGCTGGACCTGCTAGTTGGCTATGATAGAGCCATTATTATTGACGCTATTGAGACCGTTGGGGGAAAGGCAGGCCAGATTTACCGGCTTGACCTAGAGGCATTTGATGCTACCCGGCACGCTGCCTCAGTCCATGATATTAATTTCGCTACCGCCCTTGAGCTTGGTAAAAGACTCGGCCTGGCTTTGCCTCAGCAGATCGATATCTTTGCCATTGAGGTGGTAGATACAAGCCGTTTTAGTGAGGAATGTACGCCCAAAGTGACGGAGGCGATCCCTCTTTGTGTTGAAACGATTGTTCAGGAGATGGAAGGAGGTCAGGATGCATAGTTTGGCAATGGCGCAAGATATTTTGAAAGCAGCACTCAGCGAAGCTGAAAAACACAATGCAAAACAGATAAAAGCCATTAGTGTGAAAATAGGAGACGGGCACTTTACCGAAGCTGATTCGATACAGTTTTGCATAGAGGCAGTAACTAAGGGAACCATTGCTGAAGGAGCGCAAATAGAGGTTGAGCCCATGAGCATTGCTACCGGCGACGAACCTCTCCAAATTAGCCTAAAGCTGGAGTGCAAGGCATTTGTCAAGCTGAATAACTATTTGCAGAACTAAAATGTGTATTGCGATACCATACAAAGTGTTAGAAGTCAATGGAAAGGGACAAGCAAAGATTGAAGTTGCTGGTGCCAGGCACGAGGTAAGCCTGCAACTGTTTCCTGAGGTGGGAGCCGGCGATTGGGTGTTGGTCAACCTAGGCTCTGTGGTTGCCAAGATTGGGGAGGACGAGGCTAGGGAAATAATGCATCTATATCAGGAGATAGCTGAGGCAGAAGATGGTTATCTCATAGGAGCAACGATAAATGAAAGGAGAGAAAGCAATGAATGATAGTAAGGGGCATCTAAGCTGGGAGAAACACAGAAAGGGAGTTTATTTCGCCCTGGCAACTGCCCTCATCAGCGGCTTTTCTATTTACATCAACAAGTTCGCCGTAATGGAGATGAAAGACCCGTTCATTTTCACCACTGTCAAGAACCTGGCTGTGGCGGCACTACTTTTTGCCTTCCTGATATTGCCCAAGGCATTGCCACAGTTGAGAGGCCTTTCAGGCAAACAGTGGTTGACCCTGGGGGTCATTGGCTGCGTGGGGGGTAGCATTCCATTTTTACTATTCTTCTATGGGCTGAGTTTAGGTACCGCCGTGGGTGCTGCCTTCATCCACAAGACCCTCTTTATCTGGGTTGCCATCATGGCTGTTTTCTTTCTTGGTGAACGTCTGGGTAAATTTCATATAGCTGCTTTAGTGACTTTAGTTGGGGGTAGTATCCTGCTGCTGGGGTGGCCGCAGTCGTGGTTCACTGGCGGAGGCGAGCTGATGATACTTATTGCCACCATCCTCTGGGCTGCTGAGGCTATCGTTGCCAAAAGGGTGATGAAACAGATAAGTTCCAACGTGGCTGTCTTTGGACGGATGTTTTTCGGGGCTATCGTGATGCT
>Ga0209979_1002943_pt1 | contig 15562 bp, 17 predicted proteins | sample AnhtaG_FD_183114 | JGI IMG/M metagenome (GOLD analysis project Ga0209979, IMG submission 183114) | Deep subsurface microbial communities from Anholt, Denmark to uncover new lineages of life (NeLLi) - Anholt_01485 metaG (SPAdes) (version 2) | ecosystem: Environmental > Aquatic > Marine > Oceanic...
CCATATCTATGGCACTACGGTTTCGAGGTCAGTCAAAAAAATGTTTTGTAAATAAAGAAGTTATGTGATTTATACCTTTGTAACTGTCAAAGAAAAGTTATAGGTTATCGCAATGAATTCATTATAGACACAGCCGGAACCGGTGTGATTAATTCTTACCTTAAAGGTTATGAGGAATACAGGGGAAACTTTTCAAAACGTGTTACGGGCTCGCTTGTTGCCGACCGTCAGGGAAAAGCTGTCACTTACGCGCTGGATAACCTTTCCCCGAGAGGGACGATGTTCATTGTTCCGGGCGACCAAGTTTATGAAGGAATGATAGTGGGAGAACATAAAAAGGACAATGACCTCTGCATAAATCCCTGCAAGGAAAAGAATCTTACTAATATGAGAAGTTCTACCTCTGATTTCATCCGCGTATTACCCCCCTCAAGAAAAATGACATTGGGGCGGGCAATCAGTTTCATAAAAGAAGATGAAATGGTAGAAATCACTCCTTTGTCTGTCCGCATGAGAAAAAGCATACTTTCAGGAGATGCCAGGAGTAGATTTCGGGCTGGACAGTCCAGGGCAACCGTGTGAGTCATAATAAACACGCCCCATAACCCTGGCTCCTATAACCTATAAAAAAATTAAGAATGAGGTGAGAAGGAATACAGGAAGAAACATTCATCATGATTGTTGGATTGCAGAAGTGAAAAGATATTATAGTTTAACCAGGGGCCCTGCACATAATACCGGAAAAGGAAAAGGAGCTCCTCCATGTCCTTCCTGGGCCTGGGAAGCAATAGAACAGGTTTTAACAAATCATGGGGTGATATAGCCTCTATTTCCATTAAGTGCTAATAACGGAATTTTAAATGAAAAAGAGAAACTTAATGACAAAAAAGGAAAAAATGAGGAATAATCCATGGATGGTTCTAAAAACCGCACAAAGGCACTATTCAAATTTTAGTCTTTCTATCTTAATAGAACCAATCGAAGGAACCGAAAGTTTTTATCTTAAAAACTTTGCAATAATCATAAAGAATTCTAATAGAATCAAAACTTATCATCTTAAAGAAACAAATAATTTCTATAAAGACTCAATGCCTTTTAAACAACTTAATGTGCTTTTTCGCGGGGAGGAACCAAGGCCATTTGATAGCTATGAAAAATTTTTAGACGAAATAACGGACGATTAATGAAAAAGATCGCGATCATCAATCAAAAAGGCGGATCCTACTTAATACTTCATTAGGTAAGACAATTGAGGGGGAAGGAAAAGGATATTATCAGTGAGAGAGAAAAATGCTGGCTGTTTTGAGGTTAATTTAGCAAAGGGAGGTTATAATGGGTGTTCTTCACAACGGGAAAGAAAAGTTTGAAAATCTTATAAAAAGAACCAGGATGAAAAGGAGCGATCATAAAAGGAGTTGTGGATAAAGAGGTATTTTTTGCTCCCATATTGCTCCCATAGAAAAAAGATAGGATCGCTCATCATATCAGGGATTTAAAAGGAGTCATAATGGACGATGAAAAAGAAGCGATAAAACGCTACGACCGAATGAAACGTCTCCATGAGGAAAGGAAATTAGAGGTCATAGGTCAAATCATGATAGACCCAGAGGAAAAGGAAATGTTCATCCATCTTCCAGCAGGTGATCGTTTGTTCGTGATGGACAATGATTTCATCCACGCACTCAAGAACGTTATAAAATATGACGATGACGCGAGAACTATGCTCACAGTCGCTGACATTCACGCGGTGGAGGCCAGACGAATGCGTCGTGAGGCGGAGGCCCGATTGGAGATCGAGGCAAAGGAAAATAAGCAGACAGGAGATCGCCTGAGACGAAAATTAGAGCAGGCAGACGAAAAGGCGAAGACAGAGAAAGCCAAGAAAGAGAAGGCTAAAAAATAAAGATTTTGTTTATATAAATAGATTTTTATCAGCAAAAAGGGAGGGCACTACCATGGTATGTATGCATTGTCTTAAAGACGTAGTGGAGTATGGGCCTTTAGGTTATTGCGAGCAATGTAGAGCGTGGTATACGGAGGAAGGAGAAGAGGTGGAGGGTGTTTACGATTATTGCACTACAAAAAACTCTGAGCCAGAGTGTTGTAATGAGTTTGTACAGAGTCTAATCATTAGGCCAGCAGAGACACAAGAAGGTGAAGAGATTCCCATAATTGACACAACAATAGCTAATATGCGCCAAGCCGACCAGATTTGTGCAGAGTGTGGGAATAAGAATTTCGTCTTGGAGTAGATAAAGAAAGAAAAACCAATCTGAAAAATAGCTGAAGACTGGCTTATCTCCTAGCATTCTCTCTCAAGTTAAAATGCCCCTCTCGGGCCGTTTCTTCAATACTTTGGTATAGGTCAACCTAAGATCGTTTTTGCAGAGGCTTCTCATAGCGTAGTTCCCTGGGGAGAACTTCGTTTTAATCGATTTCGGGCCGATTTGCGCACTTTTGGCCGATTTGCGGCCCGATTTCGCAAAATGTTTGATCAAAATAGGCTCTTTTTGCAACTTTTACATCAAAAAGGGCCTGTTTTTAGAATTTTTTCAGAGAGATGAAAGAAAAGATCAGAGATGAAGGTATTCCTATTGAAATTATTGGGCACACCAATCCAAATATTTATAGGAATTTATCTGAGCTGCGAGAGCTGTTGGCATAGCGGTTGTAACGACGCAGAGATTTTTAGTCTCTCGACTTTTTTGAGATTATATGGGGAAAATTAGGAAAAGTCTCTCGCCCGTGTGACCTAGTTTGTGTCCAAATATTTTATTCTTCAATTGAGATTTTTTTCAAAAGTATTTTATCTTTTTCTTTAAATTCAAACTTATTCAGTATGGTTCTGATATTATTTATAATATCATCAAGGCTATCTTTAGAAAAATCTTTATTCACGGCAAATTCGTCTTTACTCACGGCATATTCATATTCAAAATCAATGGTTCGTTTTCCAGATCCGGGGGGAACTTCTTTAGTCTGAATTTCGACCAAAAATCTAATTCTCATTTTACTCTCCTTATCCCTATGACAATCCTTCTCCCTCATTCGTCTACCTTATGAGGCGCATATACCATTGAGGTTCTTTTATTTATTAGGGAGCAGGGACTCCCTGGCTCCACTCGCCTCAAGTTATAATCTTATTTAAACAATACATTCCACGGGATAGAAACTCCAAGTTTAGTTGCCAAAAAAGCTAAAATTAACAATATCAATGCACGTATAATTAAACCGTAGATTTTTAATATCCATGATGCTCCTTTTTCATCAATTACCAATCCAGTCTTTTGTATTATTATCAAAGGAATTCTTAGAATAAAAGCAATCCAAGAAACTGGATTAAATATATCCCAAAAGGCTTGGTGTTTTTTAGCCTTATAATATCCTATACCCTGGTCGAGCGCACCTATAACCATATTGTAAACATTTCCTCCCCCGTCTCTAATAAATTCAAAAAATTGTAAAATCATATCATAGTGACGCTCGGCTTCTGATCCTGCTTCTCCTCTTGTTGCACCTAAGCTTATTCTCGCATAAAAAAGATCTCTATGAACTAACGGAATCAGCTGATTTATATGTTGCTCTAGTATGTCATACATCCGACCTGGAGGGATGTTTTCTGTGATTAATTCTTCTAAAGGTCTTGCAAACTCTTTGCCAATATAACCCCCATAAGGAGAATTATGCCTAACTAAATCTTTAAAAATTTCCAGTCTTTCAAGAATTTTTCTACACGCGAGATATCCTAATGGGATTAATCTAATTTTGTTATTAGACAACTTATATTTCCTTCAGCTTTAAAATAAGCTTTTTTTCTTGCTTAAATTAACAAATCCACAGCCCTCTTCTTCCTCTCCTTGCTCGTATGCTTATATCCGAGGCTTACCATTGTTTTGCTATGGCCCAGGATCTCTGCGACTGTGATGAAATCAACCGCCCTCCTCATTTCTGTATGAGATTATATCAAACTTGTTTTTATATTACTATGCCAACAATCTAAATGAATACATGCCAGCTATGTCAGCAAAAGGGGGGTTGATGGGAACCAAAAAGGTTGGAACTCTCTCCAGCCGGCACAAGAGAGTCATAGGTATTATAGGATATTTTGACAGTAGGTTTTCCTTTATGATATAAGTCAAAGAGTCACCGCTGGGAAACACTATGAACCCACCAAGGAGGGAAGAATTTCCGCTTAAATCAAAAAAACAGATTTCTATTTCCAAATTTGAAATCTAACTAGGAGAGGAAAATGAAAGATTGGAAAAAAATATTAGCTAGCTTTTTTGAAAAACAAAAAGAAGAAAAAGGGGAGAAAGAAGTAAAGCGTAGTCAAGAAAAATTGAGAGTTGAGAAATTTTATTCAACGATTGTAAATCCCGCTTTTGAGGAGCTTAAGTCTGAATTCAAAAAACACGGAAGAGAAGTAGAGGTATATGCCGGAAGAATAGGTTGTGCATCAATCAATGTACATTTCGAGGGTGAGGAAGAGCTTGATTATTCGATAGAAGTGATGTTATCTCCAGGTCTTGCCTTTCCTCGTCCTGTAGTTCATTATACAGAGTGGGCAAGCAGTAGGAGATTAAGAGCCGAGGGATTTTTAAGGAGAGGTATCCAGGACTATGATATCTCTGATATTACAAAAGAGGAAATTATTGAACACTTTTTAATTAAATATAAAAACCATTCACGTGAACATAATAAAGATATTGAGTTTAAGTCTTAAATTTACTACTGCTATCTTTTTTAAGAAACTTCTTCAACTTTAAATATATCTCCAATGAAGCCTTAAATCGCACATGCGTCTTTTCTTAAATCTGGGGATTATTGAAGATAATTTTTTTAAAAGGGGAAGGTGAGAAGGATGAAAGAAAAATTTTATATTGCAGCTCTCCAAGTCGATGATAGTAAATCTTATGATTCTTTAGAAGAGGTGACAGCTAAAGCATATGGATATTTCTCAAAAATAAAATCTCTCAAATCAATAGTAATTCATGAATGGATAGAGGGGAGCGAGAAAGGTCCCATGAGATTTGTTTTTAAAGAAAAGAGCGGGAAAATAAATCACGTTGATATTAAACGGGGAGATTAAAAAATGGCAAATTGTTGCCTTGACAATATTAAGTGAAATGGAGGGATAGAAAAAATTTCTTATGATTATTCCTTTAGCCTTATTCCTTTGCCTGACTTTCAGTTGCCAAAAGCAAGTCGAAGAGGGAATCACCGAAGAGGAGGCAAAAGCCATTTTGGACAGTGTTAAGGAAATCTGGAATGATGGGAACTTGGCTTTAGTCGACGAGTTTTATGACCCTGAGTATGTCCGAAAGAGGCTGGCTGGATTGAAGGACTGATATTTCTACTTTATTTTGATTCCACCAATTGCCTTCTAAGCAGCGGGTCGGGAGTTCGAGTCTCTCCTGACGCGCCACCTTATCCCATTTTAAGTTATTTTCAATGTCAAATGTCAAAAGAGCGTCAAATCTCTGCCACAAATAAACGGTAGAGAGACATCAAATCTGTGTTTATTATTGGGATGTTGAAGAACGCCGGCCTGTCACGCCGGAGGTCGCGAGTTCGAGTCTCGTCGGCCCCGCCAGTTACTACCCCTGTAAGCCCTGATCTAACTTATGAAAACCGCGCCTTTCCTTTTTAGCAACCGTACATAAATGTAGGCGATTTTAAGCATTTCTGGTGACAAACTGGTGACAAATGGGGAGAGGTCTGCAATTATAAGATACATAGCTTGCAATATAACAAGGATATTGATAACGTATTACTGCATTTTCAGCATATTTTTAGAGGAATTCACTACAATTAGACTGCGTATTCCGATGATTCCGGCCACCCATTCCAGACGAAAGCGGCCACCCAATCCGATGCAAAGCGGCCACCTATTCCGACGTGAAGCCGGCCACTTTTGGGGTGGCATCGGATTGGGTGGCCGGCTTCCGTCGGAATGCCCGGCCGGAATCCTCCGGAATATGCACACAGCACTGTAAAGATGACAGAGAGATATACGCATCCAAACCAGGATCTGAAGAAGAAGGCTGTTGAAGTGCTTGTGAAAAATAAGAGAAAGGGATCCAAAAAGGCAGATATTTTGGCACAAATCTGTCACATGAAGAAGGATCCTGAATCAAGTAAAGACGTAAATCATTCATTATCAATCAATTAGAGATGCTAGTTTTTGCCCGGCCCTTTGACTACGAATCAGAAGGCCGTAGGTTCGAATCCTGCCGGGCGTACCACTCTTTAACAGTTTTTAACAATAAATGGTCAAAATTTGGTCAAAAGGGATTTGCCTATTAAATTGCGTATGTTTGATATTGACACTTCATTCAATACAGATTAGATTGTACTAAAGAAGCCCAGATCAATATTCCGCTAATAAAGGCGTTGTTTGATTTAGGCTTCAAAAAAGGGACAAAATGGAGGGTGTTATGAAGAAAACGAAATTCCCCAAGGCCCTAATTGTTGGATGTGTGATTCTGCTTAGCATGGGCTATGTTTTCGCCCAGGATTGGCCGCAGTGGAGGGGACCCAATCGGGATGGCAAAGTGAGTGGTTTCACCGAACCTAAGGAATGGCCGAATGAGCTGACACTGAAATGGAATACAACGGTGGGTTTGGGAGATTCGACACCTGCCCTTGTGGGGAACAAGCTCTATGTCTTCACACGGCAGGGCGATGAGGAGGTTATCCTCTGTCTGGACACAAAAACCGGCAAGGAGCTGTGGAAGGATAAATACGCAGCGATGGCCGTAACTGGGCCGCCATCCCGACACCCGGGCCCCAGAAGCTCGCCCGCGGTGGCGGATGGAAAGGTCGTGACGATAGGAGTGGGAGGAGTCCTTTCCTGCCTGGATGCAGCCACAGGCAAGGTGTTGTGGCGAAAGGATCCCTTCCCTAAGGTTGTGCCCCAGTTCTTCACGGCCATGTCGCCGATCATCGTCGAAGGGATGGCTATTGCCCAGCTCGGAGGGAAGGACAATGGGGCGATCATCGCTTACGACTTGGACACCGGTAATCCGAAGTGGCAGTGGACAGAAGAAGGTCCCGAGTATGCCTCGCCCAGCCTTTTAACCGTGGAAGGCACGAAACAGATTGTGACCTTGACAGAGAAAAGTATCGTGGGGATTGGTGTAGCCGATGGGAAGCTCCTTTGGCGGCTCTCGTTCGTGCCCGAGAGGAGAGCATACAACGCCGCAACCCCGATCATCGATGGACAAACAGTCATCTATACAGGAGCGGGACGGGGCACCAAGGCTGTAAAGATTGAAAAACAGACGGATGGCTTTGTTGCCAAAGAGATATGGAGCAACACCGAGGTTGCAACTCAATTCAACACGCCAGTGCTCAAGGATGGACTGCTATTCGGCCTCTCCAACCGCGGCAATCTCTTCTGCATTAACAGTCAAACGGGACAGACGGCCTGGATCGATCCCACACAGACTGATAGAGGTGGATTCGCTTCCATTGTCGACGTCGGTTCGGTCATCTTGGCTCTGCCCAGCAGCTCCGAACTTATCGTCATCAAGCCAATTGACAAGGAATACACAGACCTGGCACGGATCAAGGTCTCCGAAAAGGCGACCTACGCCCATCCGGTAATTGCAGGCAATCGCATCTTCATCAAGGATGAAGACTCTCTGTCTTTGTGGACGATTGATTAACTAGGGTTATATGACGATAACATGCCCCAAATGCCAATCTGAGAATCCTGACACTTTTTGTACCTTGTCACTGTCAAACTTGAGTATAGAAGCATCCTTAATATCTTTCTGATGGTATGGTATGATGCAGTAAATCAGTGCTTAAATACCAACCGTTAGGTTTGATTGGAGAATCAGATGAAACGAAGAACATTCTTAAAGGCGGTACCGGCTTATACCGTTCTGGCAGGTGTTACAGCCGGCATCACGCAGAAAACCGGGACATCTTCAAGCCCCGCCTTAGAACCGATCACGCTTGTCAAACCGGAGACAGACGGCGGCAAGTCCGTCCTGGCAGCTCTGAAGGAAAGAAAGACCAACCGGAATGTCAGCACGGAGAAACTCCCGCCGCAGATGCTCTCGAATCTTCTCTGGGCCGCATTTGGCGTAAATCGGGAGGAAGGGTCATTTCGCGGACGCACAGGCAGAACAGCCGCATCGGCAAGCAATTCCCAGGAAATCGACCTGTATGTTGCTCTGCCTGAGGGAGTTTACCTGTATGAAGCGATCCCTCATCGGTTGAGTCCTGTGGTTTCTGGGGACTTTCGGGCAAGATCAAACAGGCGCGCTGCGGCTACGGCTCCGGTGAATATCTTCTACGTCGCCGATATCGCAAAATACGCAAAGGCCCCGTTCCAGGAGCCAGGCCTGAAGGATCCAGAGGTACAAAAGTCCTATTATTACTTGGCAACAGGTTTGATTGCCGGAAATGTTTATCTGTTCGCCGCTTCACAGGGTTTGGCCGCCTGGTTTCACAACTGCGATAAAAAGAACACGGCCAAAGAGTTCAAGTTGCGGCCCGAACAGCGCGTGCTCTTCGCCCAGACGGTGGGCTATCCAGCATAATGGATGACGCCCCTGTCCGGAAATCAATCTTTTCGGATATTGTAGACATAGAGCTGATCGGAATGACGCACATAAAGTCGTCCGCCGCAAACAACCGGATGAGCCCAATAGAGCCCCTCTCCTCCTCGCGGCAGACGAAATGAACTGACCTGGTTCCACTTCTCAGGAGTCGTCTTAACAAGTGCCATTGTCCCTCTTTCTTCAAGGCAATAAAGATGTCCGTCAGCATAGGTCAGCGATCCTTTGCCGCGGGTCTGCCATTGTTTGACGCCTGTTTTGAAATCCAGGCAGAACCAGCCGCGGGCTTCATGACCGGCGCCATAGAGAGAACCATCCATAAGCAACACTCCTCCGTGATGGTTGTCCAGAAGCTTGCTTGTCCATACCGGTTCGACGGAAAACTTCCCATCGGACTGCCGTTTCGGCTGCAATAAAATACAACCTTTGCCATAGCCGGTGGAGGCATAGACCAGGCCGTCACTGACGACTACATCCGCGACATTATTTTCCCGATCATTTGCGAACGCGTATTCCCAAAGCAGATGTCCATTATTCGGATCAAAACTCAAAATGCGTGATGCACTCATTGTAATGAGCTGCTGGTTATCATCGATGCGTGTGATAACGGCCGAACAATTCCCGACGGCGTCCTTGATATCGGTATTGGCCCACAAGGTGCGTCCCGTACCCTTATCCAACGCAACGATGTAACCCTCATCGCCGGCTGGACAGCAGATAAGGGCTTCCCCGTGAATCAGCACAGATTCACTGTATCCATATTCCGGCCGCTCGGCTTTGAATGTCTCCATTATATCGACGTGCCACTTTTCCTCCCCTGTCTGGAGTTCGAACGCGGTCAGCCGTCCCAGCTCGGAGAGGTGGTAAACAGTGTCACCGTCTACAGTCGGCGTCGCTCTTGCTCCGGCATACGGCACCGCCCAGGTTTGATATGCGGCGGCTTCCCAGGACTGCCCATTGAGCTTTTGCCAAAGCTTCTTACCCGACAGATCCAGAGCCATTACGTATGTCTGTTTGTCGATCATCCCGGCTGTAAATATGCGGCCACTCGCTATGGAAACTGTACTGTATCCGTGTCCGATACCGGAAGCGGTCCATAGTAACTCCGGGCCATCCTCCGGCCAGGCCTGCATGAGCCCTGTCTCAGCCGACATGTTATCCCGCTTTGGCCCATGAAAACACGGCCAGCTTTTATTATCTTCAGCGAACGGAACAACTGATACAATCAAAATAAAGATAAGCAAAAATCTTAATTTGTACATGGTCCCTCCATTTCAAAAACGCCCGTCAGCTTAGAATTGTCACATCGTTTAACGTTCACAATTGTCTTCCTTTTTACAGTCTCTAGAATCAGACGGTTGAATTCGGGGAAAGTGTACCGGAGAAAACCCAACGGGTCAAATGTTTTGTTCTGTGGCACGAATTGTAAATGTTCAAATCCGCCTGGTGGCTTCTCGGGCAGGACTCGAAGCTGCAAATTAGTGGTTAGTAGCAATCCGCTTTGCTTTTTCAGATTTGCATAGACCCGCCTAATTACGGCTGAGGGTGAGAAAAAGAGGAAATCGCTTGTAACGCTTGGCTTCTGTGTATTACTCCTTTTTTTGCAGAGGAGGAAGCGGCAGGTCTGAGTTCCAGATGTCTATCGCGATGAGCCATAAGCCATCTTCCTGTTTTCGCCGTATCTCTATGTATTTGCCAGTCCATCGTATTGGCTCCGGTGCACCCTCTGGTTGAACCATAAAAGAACCTGTGCCTCGTACGTAGGCAATATCGCCTCGTCCATCAATCCCTTCAGCAGTTAAATTTCCCTCTGTGGTTGGTGGAGAAGCTTCAAACCATGCCTGAATCGCATCTCTCCCTTGAGCAATAGAAGCGTCCGGGGGCATTACGATAGCATCCTCAGTATAAAACGCTGTAAGAGCTGCCCAATCACTGGATATTCTAGCTTGGACATATGCCTCAGTGCTTGCTTTGATGGCCGCTACATCCTCATCGGTCAATGCTCCCACTTTGGCTACTGCTTCTTCAGCTACCTCTTCAGCTTGCTTCTGGCAGCCGAAAGCAAAACAAAGCAGAAAGACCAAAGGAATAACCATAAGTAGTTTTTTCATTTGTTCCCTCCTTGCTGGGTTCATATTGTCCCCCAGCGGTGACTCTCTGACTTATATCATAAAGGGAAGGGGGATTCAATTGAGGGTGAATAGACCTCTGCCTATATGTCAGCGGTATGACAGAAGATGATTAAAGGAAAGTTAAGGATTTTCCTAGAGGGCTGACTCCTCGGGCAGGACTCGAACCTGCGGCCTTCTGATTCGTAGTCCACCGCTCTATCCAGATTTATCCCCTACACCTGGAGGACACTTTCTCTTCCCTCGACAATCGAGAAATGAATATATATATAATTGGCTGAATTATAATAAAATAATGTGTATTATGCATATGTATGCTATTTAAAAGGAGGAAACAATGCCTCTTCAGAGTAACTATGGCATAGAAAATCACGGTATAACCAATACGGGTGATGTCTTTTGGAATTTCAATACTCCTCGTTTATACGAGGAAATAATCAAGAGGAGAGAAGGTGTTATAGCCCATCTTGGACCTGTCATCGTGAGAACGGGTCATCATACAGCAAGAGCTGCGGATGAGAAATTTATCGTAAAAGAGTCGAGTAGCGAAAACAAAATTTGGTGGGGTAAAGTAAATCGTCCTTTTGAGGAAGATCGGTTCAACGCACTCTATTTACGTTTGATGGCATATTTACAAGGAAACGACCTTTTTATTCAGGATTGTTTTGCAGGTGCTGATCCAGAGTACAGGATTCCAATTCGTATAATAACTGAAACCGCCTGGCATAGTTTGTTTGCCAGGAACATGTTCATACAGGCACGATGGGAAGAGCTTGAATCGCATATTCCTGAGTCTACCGTATTGCATGTTCCTCATTTTCATGCAATTCCGCAGATAGATGGAACCAACTCAGAGGCTTTTATCATCATTCATTTTGGCAAGAAACTGGTAATCATCGGAGGGACAGCATATGCTGGAGAAATAAAAAAATCGATTTTCACTATATTAAACTATTTACTTCCCCAAGAAAGAGTAATGACAATGCACAGCTCTGCTAATATCGGAGAAAAAGGTGACACGGCCCTATTCTTTGGCCTTTCAGGCACAGGAAAAACAACGCTTTCTACAGATCCTTCCCGCCGATTGATTGGAGATGATGAACATGGCTGGAGTGATCGAGGTGTATTCAACTTTGAAGGAGGATGCTACGCCAAGGCCATCAATCTCTCTAGGGAATCGGAGCCAGAGATTTATGAATGTACGAGAAAATTTGGCACAATCCTAGAGAACGTTTCCTTTAACATAGACACAAGACGGATAGATTTGAATGATGCCAGCTTAACTGAAAATACCAGGGCAGCATACCCAATCACCCATATTCCGACTGCAGAGCGCTCGAAAATAGGAGGACATCCGGAAAATATTATTATGTTGACCGCTGATGCATTTGGGATCATGCCTCCAATCTCCCGATTAACTCCTGAACAAGCTCTGTACCATTTCATTTCTGGATATACTTCCAAAATTGGTGGCACTGAAATAGGCCTTGGTAAAGAACCACAGGCGACATTTAGCGCATGTTTTGGAGCTCCGTTCATGGCTCTCCATCCTTACGCATATGCACAGTTGCTCAGAGAAAAAATCTTAAAACATAACGTAAAATGCTGGTTGGTGAACACTGGATGGGTTGGTGGCCCTTACGGAATCGGAAACCGTATTCAACTCAAATACACGCGTCAAATGGTCAAGGCTGCGCTAGATGGCACATTGGAGAAGTCCTCGTTTGTTGAAGAAAAGGTTTTTGGATTGAAAATTCCTGAAGAATGCCAAGATGTGCCAAAAGAAATATTGAATCCTGTTCAAGCCTGGAAAAACCAGAACGAATACATGGAAAAAGCCATGGAGCTTGCAAAAAAATTCAGAGAAAACTTTCAGCAATTCGAAAAAAACTGTAAACCAGAAACACTCGAAGCCGGTCCCAAAATTTAACAACAATTGTATAAAGATATTACCAGTTTTGGATTTTAATCAGAGTCTATCCAGAAATTCTGGATGGATCAAATTGAGTTGCTTAACTCCCGCTTTATAAATAGTCACTCGAGCTCACTGGATGGCTGTAACCAGATAACGTCGTAAGGATGCAAAGTAATACTCAACATTTGATTTTCGGCTGACAACTCTTTCCCGTTTATGAGATCATACCATTGGGATTCAGATGATTCAATCTCTGAAAGTGATATTTCTAAGCGACATTCCTTACTCGTCACATTGGTCATTGTTAAAATATGCTGATCCATTTCTGGTGAGGTTCTCAAAACCGTAAATACACCAGGAGATATCATTAATATTTTTTGGTCTCCATTCGGGTGAAAAGCTCGCTTCTTTGTTCGGATCTCAATGAGCCTTCCTAGACTCCTGTTAATTTGCGATTTTTTTGAATGGGGATAGTTCATAGAATCCATTATTGAATCTGCATCAACGATCGCACGATTAATCGCACGTTTCCTATGAGTGTCCTCAACAGCTTCGTGATCATTGTGGGTACCGAATAAACTGTGCAGATAGATTCCAGGGACTCCCTGGATAACAAGAGCTATTGACCTTGAGGCGATGAAACGCTTGACCTGAAACGAGATATCTTCATCACTTCCCTTAAGGTTTAGGGCACTATACCAGGTTATGTTGATTTCATAAGGGACTTCAGTACCGTCTTCAGCTGTTTTATAAGAAATGTACCCGCCATGTTTTTTCGCCGTTTCAATCATATAATTTATATCTTCTTTTTCTAGGATGTTTTTGACTGCCATAAGCCCTATGCCATCGTGCGAGTCCAAAAAGTTGAAAAAGGTTGTAGTATTCGATACCTTCTTAAGACTTTTAGACCAAGTCGAGAGGATTGTTGCATTCTCGGTATAGAACGAATGTAAGACAAGGGGAGGTAAGGCGAAGTTGTATACCATCTGTGCCTCATCATGGCCATTACCAAAATATGTGATGTTCTCATTATGAGGGACATTTGTTTCGGTTATAAAGGCTACCCGTGGCGCAACAGCATTTAAAATGTCACGAAAGAGTTTGACAAATTCATGAGTCTGTGTCAGATGAACACATTTTGTTCCAGGCTTTGACCAAAGGTACATCACAGCATCAAGGCGAATAATGTCTGCCCCATGACGTATATACATAAGAAGAATCTCAACAACACGCAACAGGACATTTGGATTCTCATAATTTAGGTCTATCTGATCAGGAGAAAACGTTGTCCAGACATAAACTGGCCCCTTAATTGACTGGAATTCTGTTAGGATTTTTGATGTTCGAGGACGAAATATCAAGCGCCTCTGTTCAGGAGTCAGGTCCTCCCTTGATTTAAATGTGATGAAAAAATCCTTATAGTATGGATTGTTATTTAAAAATTCACTAAACCACCTGCTTTTTGATGACACATGGTTTATGACGCCATCAAACATAAGCTGGTAACGATTCTCCAGATCTTCTATATCATGCCATGACCCTAGATGGGGATCCACTGCTTCAAAGTCGATTATAGAAAATCCCTTATCAGAAGAGGAAGAAAAGAAGGGCAGTATATGCAGCGTGTTTATGGTCCCTTTAAGGTATGTATCACAAAATCTTGCTAATGTTGCAAGGGGGGAACTCTCTTTACCCCGCAAAAGATCACCATAAGTGATCAAAATAACAGCTTTCTGCGTAAACCTCTCTGTAGGATCAAAATTCTTATCTTTTTCGATTAGCTTCTGGGGCTTATGGGCGTAGAAAACCATGAGGATTCGTTCTAATTCAAGCATTGTGGCTCGAGCTTCTGATTCGCTGTAAAGGACCAGCAGCCGATCATACATTCGTTTGAACGATTTTCTCGGCAGCTTTAATAGAGGTCTGGAATAATCTGGCTCTGGATTGTGGATGGTTCGTGTAGTATCAAGAATCTTAAGTTTTTTTCTGTTCAAAAAAATCCTCTTTCTTCTTATCTACCCTGATGGGCTTTACATATTTATCAACGAATAATCTGGTATCCTTTATATTGAGCTTTGTATGTCGTCAAGCGGTTTCAGACTTTTTTGCTGATTTCTTAAGCTACAGATTCCGAATATCATACTACCACTAACTGATTCCTTTTGACAAGGTTCGAAGCGAATGAGAACCCCCCTCCCCCTCAACCATCTTTTCCAAGAATTCCAATTCTATAGCAAACATTATAAAATTTCTCGAGGCATTCTGCTAAATCTCCAGACTCTCTAGAAAGCTCTGAGCGAATAAATTCAAACTCAATGGGTTCTGGCAGCGATTCTTCTTTTTCAGGCTCTTCAGGTAATTGTTTAGAAGAATCAGATTTACCCAGATAATAGTAAAATTTCCAATATTCACCAGTTTTATTTAAAAGTTGGTGGAGAGCTGTTTTATCTAATCTTCCCCCATAGAAAGGAAGATATTTATTAAGTATCAATTTTATTTCCGTTCTATATCTATCCATCTGTTCCAAATGATAGCGTTGTCTATTCACTTTTTTTATTCGTGTTTTAAGTTCTTGAACAGATAACATGACAAAATCGCTAGCTCTTGGCTTTCTTTGATAATTATTATTTCTTCTATGGCTTCTATAACTCATTTTAATTGCTAAGAATCCTTTTTGGTTCCCATCATCAACCCCCCTTTTGCTGACACAGCCGGCACTCTCTACTTATGCCTGTCCCTTATGTCACAAAGATTAAAATGATAAAAAGCGATTTTACTTGATATTTCCTATAATATATATATAATCAATAGGAAACCTTTTCGTTTGTGTTACGTATATATAATTAAAGGAAATGAATTGAGAAAGGAAATTAAGATGAAATTTAGATATAAGGTTGCAATCTTTTTTGTGGCAGTTCTTATCTCTATGGTGGGGTTTAATATGA
>Ga0209979_1002944_pt1 | contig 15558 bp, 12 predicted proteins | sample AnhtaG_FD_183114 | JGI IMG/M metagenome (GOLD analysis project Ga0209979, IMG submission 183114) | Deep subsurface microbial communities from Anholt, Denmark to uncover new lineages of life (NeLLi) - Anholt_01485 metaG (SPAdes) (version 2) | ecosystem: Environmental > Aquatic > Marine > Oceanic...
ACGTGGCAATTGCGGATGTTCAAGCCATATCATACATGAAGGTCAAAGCAAGCGTTGAGCCTACAGGATTGTGGGTAACCCGGGAGGGTCTTAATATAACCGGCCAGCGTTTTACCGGCACTATAAATGACAATCTGGTCGAAGGAATTTTCGAGATAGAACATAAGCGGTATGACGGTTCGGATGCCCCGGCTTTTCCTCCGGATTTCAGCAAAGACCAGTCTCTGAAAAAGTATCTCGAACCGGAGGAATTGCTCGAATCGGATGACCCTGTCCTCATCAAAAAAGCACAGGAAATAACCAAAGGCTCAAAGGATTCCTGGGAGGCGGCATGTCGTCTGAGCAAGTGGGTTGCCGAGAATATCGGTTATGCGATTCCCGGTGGAGCAAGTGCCCGCAAGACCTATGACATCAAAGCCGGGGAATGCGGGGCACACTCACTTCTTCTGGCCGCCTTTTGCCGGGCGGTGGGAATACCGGCACGTGTTGTCTGGGGGTGTATGTATGTCCCCAATTATGGCGGGGCCTTTGGACAGCATGGCTGGAGCGAAATATATATGGGCAAGGCCGGATGGATAACTGTCGATGCCACGGCCAATGAGACTGATTATGTCGATTCCGGCCATATCCGAATCGGTGAATATCAATCTATGGTTACCGCCCTTAATCCCAAGAAAATGGAAGTGCTTGATTTTAGGGCAGGCTCAATGAAAATGGGACAGACAGAAGAACTTGCCTCCCAGATGTACCAGGCGTACGTAGGTGAATATACCAATCCCTCCACTAAAACTGTATTAAAGGTGTTTGTTCAGGGTGGAGGCTTGGCCGTTGATATTCCGGGAAAAGTAGTCTTGGCCCTGAATGACCCCGACGAAAAAGGTTTATGGTATTGTAAAATGTCGAACCAGTTGTATTTCACGTTTAAGAGAAAATATCTTGGCTTTGGCAAAGTCGTGGAAATGGAGCTGCATCAAATTATCCCCCTGCCAAAGAAATCAGGACCTGAAAAAGTAAATAATAATGTTCCCGAAAAATTCAGACCATATCTCGGCACGTATTCACTGGCGGCTCTGCGAGCTGATTTTACAGTACTTTATAAAGATGGCAGCCTGGCAGTGAACGACCCGCTCGAAAAGAAAACTATAAAACTGCAACTCCCAAATGAAAAGGGAAGGTGGCTTGATGAATTTAATAAAAATACAATCTTCTTCGAGCTGGATAACCAGGGCAATGTCGAATCAATGAAGATTGATTCAGTTGACAAATTTACCCGGTGAAAATGGAGATATATGATGATTACTTTTGAGAAAAAAGAAGAGGCAGCACCAATCTGCCCGCACTGCAAAAAAGAGCTTACAACCGTATGGTTTCAGCAAATAAAAGGTGACCTCGGCAAACGGTGCATCTACTTTTGTCCTCAGTGCAAGTCCTGTCTTGGTGTTTCTCAGAGGAAAGGAATAGCCCCATTTGGTCTGTGAGTTGTTAGTATCGGCCCAAAGAACATGCTATGATGCTGCTGTTGATGGCTTCATCATTACCCTTGAACGAAAGGTGGATTAAATAAGTCAGCCTCATGATTACTCGATTGTCTGTCTTGCAAAAGGCTTACTCATAAGTTAGAATATCCAGCGTCTGGAGTGCGTGAGCTAATGTGTGTATCTCGAATAACAATGCCCTGCAAGGCCTGACAATGAAAGGACACGACCATGAAAAGACGTCAAATGCTCAAAACCTGTATAGCTGCCGCAACCGCCGCCAGCGTCACATCAACACTAATCCCGACCGCAAGAGCCGACAGAAAGACCTTTGCACCTATCGATTCCCAAAAGATGGTCGCCACAGCCCTGGAGTGTTTCACCACTCGTGGCCAGACCTGCTCCGAGTCGATACTCTCGGCTGGCTGCCAGGCACTGGGTATCGAAAGCGACCTCGTGCCGGACATTGCAATGGGCCTGGGCGGAGGCGTCGGGTTGCAGGGAAGAATCTGCGGCCTATTGACAGGCTCAGCTATGGTCGTGTCACTGGCCGTGGCAAAGAAAGAGAAAGACTACGCCAAAAAGAAAATGCAGAGCCTCCAGATCACCGGGCGTCTGTTCAACAAGTTCGCCCAGCAGTTCAGTTCATGCCGATGCCGCTGGCTGTGCGGCCTGGACCTGACCACACCCGAAGGGCGAAAAAAACTCGAGAAGGAAGTCAAGTTCCAGGTCTGCACCAGATACGTACGTCAGGCCACCGAATCCTTGGCCAAGGAGCTGATGACCCTCTGAGCCACCGACGAAGCTGCCCTACGGCCGGCCACCGCCCTGCTGCTAGCCCTTAAACAAGCGCGTTGTTTTTTGTGGTAGAGGTTGCGCTTGTCAAACGCCAATAGGACCACTATGAATACGGGCATAAAGCAGCAATGACGCAGAAAAACACCGAAATATTGGCAGGCATTGTCAGGACACAATTGCTTGCACCGGGAACGGCGGTAACCTGCGGCGGTATCCCGCACATTATGGACCCGCGCAAAAGCATCTGCTCATTCGGCTCGCCGGAGCAGGCCGGTCTTTCCATATCGTGATCATGTTAATGGTGGAGCGATTTTTTTTGACCTTTCACGTTTTTTTTTCGGGACGTTTTCACCCCTACATACGTTTATAATTACGATGATAGCTGAAACTGAAAAAACTCGGATACAGAGGCAAACGACCTTGGCCATTAGCAAAAACGAAAATACTGATTTTATCCAAAGGGCGTGCAGCGATCCGGACGCCTTTGCACAGCTCTATCTCTTACACTATAACAATGTATTTCACTATTGCCTGCGGCGGTTGTTTGACCGTCACTCTGCTGAAGACGTAACTTCCACTGTTTTCTTTAAAGTTATGCATAACTTAAGCTCTTTTGATGGAAAAGTGAATGATTTTCGAAACTGGCTTCTTCGCATTGCCACCAATGCCGTTAATGACCATTTGCGCAATTCCAAAAGAAGAGCGGACGTAATTCAGAAAGTTGTAAGAAATACTCGGGCGGAATCTGACTTTGTCATTCCCTCCAATGATAAACTGCTTGAAAAGAAAGCTCTCTTAAAACAGGCTATTTTGAGCCTAAAACCAAAGTACCAGACTGTCATCACTTTGCGTTTTTTTGAAAATATGAAGTTAACAGAAATAGCCGCTTGTTTGGGAAAAAACCCCTCTACAGTGCGCAGTTGGCTCTCACGTGCTACCGAAAAACTGCGCAAAAAGCTGAACACTGCTACCAATAACGGAGGGTCAATATAATGAACGATAACGAAAAATACATCGAAGAGTTTGTAAATGATATTCCTTTTAATGCTCCGAATGAAAAGCACCGCGATGAGCTGAAAAATCAGCTCCTGAACACTTTTCCCAAACATCGGCTCCAACCGACAGTTCACACTGTCCAGGTATGGAGAACAATTATGAAAAGCAGAATACCAAAACTGGCCGCTGCGGCGGTAATAATAATCGCTGTGCTCGCTGGCTTGCCATTCCTTAGTAGGAATGGTACGGGCGTTGCTCTGGCTGATGTCCTTGCGAGAATCGAGCAGGCCCGGGCATTTATGTACAAGATGGAAATGACAACGACAGTAAGTATGATGCCGGAAATGCCGACCAGAATACGAGAGATACAAGGCACGACTATCATCTCAACCGAATACGGCATGAAAGCGCAAATGGAAATAACCGATCCTAATACCGGCAAAACAACGACCCAACAAATGTATATTCTTCCTGACCAAAAGGTGATGCTTACGCTTATGCCTGAGCAGAAGAAGTACATGCGGAGGGAATTCGATGATGATTTTCTTGCCAGAGTGAAGAGGGAGAAAAATGATCCGAGAGAGATGCTCAAGCGAATTATGGATTGTAATTACACCGAGTTGGGCCGGAAGGAGATTGACGGCATAGAAGTAGAGGGTTTTGAGACTACGGATCCTAAGTTTTCGGCAGGCATGGCAGATAACGTTGAAGTAAAGCTGTGGGTGGATGTCGAAACCTGGCTGCCAGTGCTCTGGGAAATAGAAATTAAGATGAATGAGCAGATGGAGATTCAATGTGTTATTTCCGATTTCCAGTGGGATATTCCAGTCGTTGCAAGTGATTTTGAGCCGGTGATACCGGAGGATTATACAGCCTTGGCAGCCGACGGCTACAAGGCGCCGAGCTTGAGCGAAGAAGTTGCTCTTGGCAGAGACAAGTCCGCCGCCACTGACCATTACGATCGGGGAGAAGCCCATTATCTCGATGGTGAATACGACCAGGCCTTCTCAGAGTTAACCAAGGCCATTGAGATAGACCCAAGGCTTGCTCGCGCCTACGTCATTCGCGGGATAGCCTACAACGACAAAGGCGAACACGACCTGGCCATCGCAGACTTCACCAAGGTCATTGAGATAAAACCAACGGGTGCTCATGCCTACGTCAGTCGGGGGATGGCCTATAAAAACAAAGGCGAATACGACCTGGCCGTCGCAGACTACAGCAAGGCCATTGAAATAGACCCAATGGTTGCTGATCCCTACAGAGGCAGGGCTCGTGCCTACTACTACAAGGGAGAATATGACAAAGCCTGGAAGGATGTTTATGAAGCACAGGCCTTGGGGCACCAGGTTGATTCTAAGCTTCTCGAAAAGCTTCGTAAAGCTTCAGGGAGAGATGAATGAATCAACGGGGACTTGAAGGTGTCCGGTACTTTTTTCGATGAGTTGTGCTTCGTAACAATAGGTTTTGATAGAGGACAGCGGGGGCCCTGAATTACTGCGAAGCTTTGGGACGCAGACATCGACTGGAATTAAGTATGGTGTCCCGAATGGCACTAAGTTAAGGGGAGTCGTGGTCAAGAGTGCATTAGAAAACTTAGTGTGAAAATGCGTATTTTGAAATAATAGACGCCGCTGTATGAACAAAAAGGCCGGGCTGATTTGGCTCGGCCTTTTTTATGCGCTTTTTGGCTTAAGACCCTTTTTTTGGCACCACAAGGTTAGAAATAGTACAAAAAGTGTATTTTTTTATACTAAAACAGCCTGCTTAGTTGTTATATAAATGACAATCGATTGTTCTAAGCTTAGGAAAGTAACTTTTCGATGCTGGAAGATAAGCTGCTCATATGGAAGTTTAATCGCGGTAACCGCAATGTCCTGCGGGGCATTTATGAAAAGTACAAAGATGATTTGGTGACGTTAGCGGCAGCTCTCTTAAATGATGTAAGTTCCGCCGAAGATGTAGTGCACGATGTTTTTGTGTCTTTTGTCGAATCCTCCCGGAAGTTTCGACTCACCGGGACACTGAAAGGCTATTTAGCAACTTGTGTCGCCAATAACGCACGGAACAAAAACAAGGCAAGGCGAACACACCGAAGTATTGCGTTGGATGAAGCAAACCCGGCTGAGGTGGATTCGAACAACCCGGAATTTACTGCGATATTCGGCGAAGAATTGCGCCAGTTGAGCTGGGCCCTTGGGCGGCTTCCGTACGAGCAGCGGGAAGTTTTGCTCCTGCATACTTATAACGGAATGAAGTTTAAGGCGATCGCCAGACAGCAGAGCGTTTCAATTAACACTGTACAAGGCCGGTACCGGTATGCCCTGGATAAACTGCGGTCAATGTTAAATGGTGAGATGAAACGATGAGACCAGCAGATAATATAAATGAGTTGATTAAGAAATTGCAGTTGAAAGCCAGCGCCGAGCTGGACAAAAGAGTTCACGATGATATTTCCGCGGCACTGGTCGAATCAGAAAAGATTAAATCGGTTCATGCAGAGCCGAATATTTGGAGAACAATTATGAAAAGTCCAATTATAAAATTAACCGCTGCGGCGGTGATAATTATCGCAATAGTGATCTCAGTAACAATTTTGGATAAATCAGTCACACCCGCATATGCAATCGAGCAGACCATCGAAGCTAACCGTGGTTTATGGTTCATCCATCTCAAATGTGAACCATCCACCAAAGGATCCGTTGATGAAATTTGGGCTCAATTCGACGACAATAAGCAACTCACAAATTTACGTATGAATTTCCCCAATTCATCGGATGGCCCCAAAGAGGTAGTCTTGCACGAAGGAAAAGCGGAAGTCTGGTTTAAGGCAAAAAGAAGTATCGTGGTTTTGAGAGAGAAAGACATACTCGCCAAATCAAAATTGTACCATGAGTCTTTCGACCCGAAGCGGATTGTGGAAGAACTATATCAAGCACAAGGCAGTGAAAATGTACAGATTGAAATTCAGGAATCTTCTGCTGAGGGCGCACCAATCACTATAACAATGACTAAGAAAGGCTCACCTGACGTGCGGGCTGTATTTAAGGTTGACCCGGAAACCAAGCTATTGCAACAAGAGGAAAGCTATAAGCTTGAGGACGGAGAGTATAAATTCTTGGGTCGAACTCGATACCTGGATTACAACAATCCTACAGATTCGGAAATATTCGTTCTGAAACCTCCTGCTGATGTAATCCGTTTTGATCAGACGGCTCACGACATTGGCTTGGCAAAAGGCGATATGAGTGATGAGGAAAGTGCCGTGAAGCTCGTTCGTCAATTCGTGGAAGCGGCGATTGCTCAAGACTATACCAAAGCAAGCAAACTCCTCGCCTACATACCCACCGGATGGGTGGAGGAGCAGCCTTATCAACAAGAACAGGTTGTGCGCCTAATTTCCGTTGGTAAACCCGAGCTCAATGCAGAAACCGGTAGCCTAAGTGTGCCTTGTCAAGTTGAAGTGGAAAAGGACGGTCAAACAAGTGTACAATCCATTACCTTCCGTGTACAACAGATATACGGTCAATCGGAACGCTGGAAGATTATTGATTTTGAATGAAAAAGGCCATCAGGCAATTATTTTGACACACTATATAGAACAAGGCCGGACGAAATTGTCCGGCCTTTTTTAAGCCAGGCGGTCAGGATAGTGATTGATTTATAACTGTCTAAATCATTCCGTCTCAGAAAAAGTCCTCTTTCTTTAGACCCAAATGGTCGCTCAAATTGTTATATTAACGACAAACGTTTGTTGTGGTTCTGATTAGGCGGGCCTAATGGAAGACAAGCTGCTTGTTTTGAAGTGTAAACGCGGTAGCAGAGATGCTCTGGGGCGTATCTACCGAAAGTACAAAAGCGATTTACTGATTTTGGCAATTGCTCTCTTAAATGAGAAAAGTGCTGCTGAAGATGTTGTACATGATGTTTTTGTTACCTTTGTTCAATCTTTAGAAAAGTTTCGCCTGACCGGAAGTCTCAAAGGTTATTTATTGACTTGTGTTGCCAATCGTGCACGTAATACAAATAAAGCAAAACAAAGACAGCAAAACGTTGTGCCGAACCCGGCGGTCCCTGCCTGTTCTTGTGCAAACGGGCCGTCCCAGTCGATTATATGTAACGAAGAGCTGCAGCAGCTAAGCGTCGCAATGGCCCAGCTTCCATACGACCAGCGAGAGATAGTAATGCTGCACCACCAGGCCGCAATGACGTTTAAAGCTATCGCTGAATCACAGGGGATTTCGGTCAATACCGCTAAGAGCCGGTATCGATATGGACTCGACAAGCTGCGGTTAATTTTGGATAACGAGGCAAAAAAATGAAACCAGCGGACAGAATAAAAAAACTGATTAACAAATCAGATGTTACGACCAGCTCACAGGCTGATAATAGAATTCTTGGTGACGCTCTGGAACATCTGGAAAAACTTAAGCAAAAGAAATTGGCCACAACACAGCCGAATATTTGGAGAACAATTATGAAAACCGGAACAAAAAAATTGGCCGCCGCTGCGGCGATCGCAATAATCGTCCTCGGCGGAGTAACCTTTTGGCCCAGTGGCGGTTCAGATAATGGAAAATGGTGGCTGGGGCCGCCAGCAGCTTGGGGACAGGAAATTATGGCGGCGCTTGATACAATCAAGGGTGTAACTTGCCGTGAACAAACGGTGCTTGTTATGTCCGATGGCTCAGAACATACGTCCAGCACTTGGGACATACTTTACGTTTCAAGCGACAGTTACCGTAGAGATATTTATGATGGTGATTTCCTGCGGGAGATACAGTGGTACGTGCCTGACGGAAGTGGCACACTACAGCACAGTATACGTTATGACCTTAAATCCTATTTCACTCACACAGGCGAGGGGGGCTTCGGTAACCACGACCCCGTCGAAAGGATGCGCTTCTATGTCAGGCTTTTGGATGAAGCAGATAAGCTGTTGGGTGAGACGGTCATTGAAGGCTGTAATTGCGTAGGGTTTGAAATCAGTGCCGGCAAGTACGGCGATAACCCCGAGAATTGGGTTGATTGTATCTGGTTCGATACGGAGACCAAGCTACCAGTGCGGATGGAAAAACATGGCAGGCCGGTCACCGACCAACCGGATAAAACGTTCACTACCATACAGGACCAATTTGATTACAATCCGGAACTGTCTGCTGACACATTTATTCCTGAAGTCCCCGAAGGGTTCATTAACGCGCATCCTGATGAGATTAAGGCGTCTAAGGAGAAAGAACAGAAGGAATAGACGGTTTGGACATTCCCAAGGCCGAGCTTGTTTGGCTCGGCCTTTTTATCAATTATATTTAGCCCCGCAATTTATTGCGGGGTTCAAACATTTATAATCCCCAGGCCTTGGCGAAAGCGGTAAAGCTGCGGTCATAGCTCTTCTCGACCTCATCAGGGAAGCAGCAGCCGGGAAGTTGCTTGCTCGACAAATGATAGCTTAAACACTCACAGCACGTCCCCTTCCTCTCACAGCCGGGATATGAGCAATTACAATTTTTTAGATTTTGTTCTTTCTGACATTCCATAAAAAAAACCTCCAGTTTGAATTCCGAATATCGAATGTCGAAATCCGAAACAATATCAAAATTTAAATTGTCAAAACGCTCGGCGGTTGAGCATCCAAACCGCCTTGAACTGTTTAGCGAACGGGCAATTCGTAAAGGCGGATGCTCAATCACGGCATGCAAATTTCATGCGACCGGCAATAACAGGAAATAAATCATCGCGCTAATGGCTCGAATTTACACCCGGCGAAAGATTGCAATTTGAGACTTTGCAGCTTGCCCCTTCTGAGAACTTTTACTTCTATCTCGGGTTCATAAAAGCAACCGGCATTTTCCGAGAATCCATCAAATGACTCCACGAGATCACCATCAAAATATTCGATAATATCGCCATAACGAAGACCCGCATGGTAGACGGGTGCATCCGGAACGATATCGGCAATCCTGGCAGTGGTGGCAATATCGGAAAGGTCGATATCAAAGGTATCCTTATCCAGTCTGTGGAGAACTTCATAGGCCGCCATTCGAACAGGTCTTTGATTGCTGCCGAGTTCTTCTCTGACTTTTGGAATAAGATGCCGCATTGATTCGGCGAGAAACTCCAGAGCTTCGTCGGCAGGCAGATTCTCAATCCGCTCAACATAATTTTGACCTGCAACATCTCGTATCACTTTTTCAATATTTTCATTGCTTGGTTCCTGAAGTTCCTTCAGTTTATCCACTATTTCCCTGACTGCCTCTGGTCCCAATTCTTTTTCTACCGAAACCCAATAGTAGAAACTCATTCCGTACCTTGCCACGGTTATCGTGATATAATCATTCATAAGGGAAAATTGCTTTGAAATTTCCTTTTTTGCTTCATCGAAACTTCCGCTAAAAGCTAAAGCTTTGAAATCCTTAAGATTGTGCCTATAGAAGTGCCATTTATCCTGAGATTCTTTGACTGTTTTGCGCATGCTTTCCAGCCGGTTCAAATTCACCGCTGCCGTCGGACTATATTTATCAGAAAAGTGGAAAGCCAATAGTTCTGCCAGGCCTTCGCCAATCCATCTTGTTTCTCTATTAAAACTATAAAGGCCTTTCTTCTCCATCAGGGCTTTTGTGACAGCCCCTTCTGTTCTCTCATGGACCATTGTATGATATAAGCCCTCAAACTCGTTTGCATGGGAGAGAACCTGGAGAGTTTCCAGCTCAACCGAAAAAACCATCCATTTTCTCGGAGGCACAACCATATATCGAGTTTTGGGTTCTTTCTGAATGATTACGATGCCGAATTTTTTAGAGTTAAGTCCCAAATAATCACTGAGCATTTTTTCCTGCTCAACAAGTACTTGCAGCATATTCTGGGCCAGTGGTTCCGATTCGCTGGAGTAATAGACGCGATTGTTGCCCTGTTCGATAAGCTCTTTGTCTTTCAGATTAACTTTAACCTCGTTAATTCCTTCTCCGAACATTCCCGAAAATGTGGCAGTATAGCTACATCCGCCGGCAAGCAGAAGAATGGACACGCAAATCAGTATCTTTTTCAAAATTCTGGTCATTTCCAGCTACCTGCTGTTAATTTTGTGAGTTACTCAAGGCGGCTAAACCAGAGAACTTTGCGGAAACGATTAAATTTAAACCGGCATTTTGCAAATAACGCTAACAAAGCTGGTAACCACTGGAAAATGCAGGGTTATTTTTTAGCTGACAGAATGCCATTGTAAGGGAAATCAGGAGAAGTGCAACTCAATAATGTCTTTGTCGTTGAGAATATGGTTTCGCTGGGCGTTTTGGCCGTCATAGACGCCGGTGCCCCAGATTCTTGCGAACCTGAGTTTCTCAGCTAACTGGCGGTGAATGGCGGTGGCCAGGTCCATAACGGTTGAACCGGCCGGAAGTGTGAACGGGTCTGTCATATCAGCGGGTTTGCCCGGCGGCTTGGAATAGATGCGAATGATATCCAATAAGCTGAAGAACATGCCGGATAGTTTCTCAAGACCCGTACCGGTTTGCGCGGAAACTTCGACAAATTCAAAAGGATATTTGCAAGATTTCTTCAGCATTTCAAGAGCGTCCGGCTTGGCGATATCGGATTTTGTACAAATGCAAAACGCCCTTTTAGCCAGGACATTGCCGTGTTCATCCAGTGCTGGAGTCGTGTCATCAATGAGCAGGCTTTTCGATTCGAGAAAATCAAGGCAGGTCTCTAACTGTTCCTGCACCTCGGCGGAAAGGTCGATGACGATAGCAATCAAATTGCAGTTGCGGTATGTTCCGACCTGGCCCGGGGCCATATAGTCAGCGGTTATCGGCGGCATATCGACAAGTTGAATCTGCACATCCTCGAATGTCACCATTCCCGGAACTGGACCGGTCGTTGCAAACGGAAAATTGGCTACGTTGACCTTCGCATTGGTCAGGGCCGCAACGATGGAGCTTTTGCCGCAGTTCGGCGTACCAAGAAGGACTATCTGTCCGGCCCCGCTGCGAGGCACGTGGAAAATATCAACGTGCTTGCCGCCCTTCTTTTGCGTGGCGGCCTCTTTGAGCTTGCTCAGTTTCCTGCGCAAATCGGCCTTGAGATGGTCCGTACCCTTGTGTTTGGGCATCACCGCTAACATCCGCTCAAGTGCCAGGACCTTCTCTTCATTGGTTACGGCACTGCGAAACCACTTCTCAGCCTTCAAATATTCCGGTGTAAGATTAGCTGGCATCTTCTCAAATCAAAAACCAAAAGTAAAAGTGCAAAACTACAAAGCAAAATTCAAAAAGACACACGAAATGTCATTGCGAGGAGCAGAGCGACGAAGCAATCTCAAACATTCGCAAAGTAGAGATTGCCACGCCATCACTTTGTTTGGGCTCGCAATGACATCTACATATCATGTTATGTGGATTTCTGGTATTTGCATTTTGATATTTTGTATTTTTAGTCGCAGACTTTCTCTGCGATTAAATCTCCTACTTCATTTGTTGAGTAACCCATTCGATCGGCCTGCAGGCTTTTTAGCTTGTTGGCGGTTACAAACTTGACCGCATCTTCGAGCTTTTCAGCGGCCTTTTCTTCGCCTAACGTCTCAAGCATCATCTGCACAGCGCAAATAGCAGCTAAGGGATTGATAACACCTTTGCCGGTATATTTCGGCGCGCTCCCGCCGATTGGCTCGAACATACTGACCCCTTCCGGGTTGATATTTCCGCCCGCAGCAATGCCCATACCGCCCTGAACCATTGCCCCAAGGTCGGTTATAATGTCACCGAACATATTGCCGGTTACGATAACGTCGAACCATTCAGGGTTCTTGACCATCCACATGCAGGTGGCGTCAACGTGATAATATTCTCTTTCTATATCCGGATATTCCGCCTTGCCCATTTCGTGGAAGGCCCGTTCCCACAGGTCGTATATATAGGTCAGCACGTTGGTCTTGCCGCAAAGAGCGAGGGTGTTCTTATCGCCTTTGCCGCGTGCCTTCTTGCCGTATTTGCGTGCGTATTCGAACGCGTATTTCAAACAGCGGTCAACCTGGAAACGATTATAAACAGCCGACTGCACCGCCACTTCCTGCGGCGTTCCTTTCATTGTGAAACCACCCGTACCCGTGTAAAGGTCGCCGGTATTTTCACGAACGACAACAAAATCTATATCGTCAGGGCCTTTATCTTTTATCGGTGTTTCTACTCCGGGATAGAGCTTAACCGGACGTAAATTTATATACTGGTCCAGAGCAAAACGGGCCTTAAGTAGTATTCCTTTTTCGAGGATTCCCGGCGCCACGTCCGGGTGTCCGATTGCACCTAACAGAATTGTATCGAATTTGCGAAGCTCTTCGATAGCGATGTCGGGCAGAGTCTCGCCCGTCCTCTTATATCTCTCACCGCCGAAATCAAATTCGGTCAGCTCGACCTTAAACCCAAACTTATCCGCCGCAGCCTTCAACACCTTCACTGCTTCGTCCGTAACTTCCGGCCCCGTCCCGTCACCTGGTATCACTGCAACCTTGTACACGTTTGTCTTCCTTTCTTTTTTAATCACGGATTACACAGATTTTTAAGAAAACTTATTTAGGCACTCTAACAAAACCCGATTTGTCATTCCGAGCGCAGCCGAGGAATCTATTCAAATGGCCCCGCGAAGCGGCTCCTTGTCGTAAAAAAATTATCGTTTATCCGTTTATTATTTTCGCCTCGAATCCTGCCATATCTTGAAATCTTCCCGCGGCCCCGACGCCGGCATTTTGGCCCTCATCTGCTTTCGCCACCTGCCCAGCATCGATTGAAGCTCCGCCGCCTTTTGAGGCATTTCCTTCGCCAGGTCATGCTTTTCGCCCATATCGTTTCGCAGATTATACAACTCAACGCTGTTATCTTCATACCATTCTATAAGTTTATAATCCCCGGCCCGCACCGCACCGCTCGGCCGATTCCCACTGCCGTGATAGTGCGGGTAATGCCAGTATATCGCCTTGCGATTCAGCTTGCCCCTGCCCTTAAGCAAATGAACTAAACTCTCGCCGTCAACGTGCTGTTTGGGCATTAGCGTCAGTCCCGCCATCTCTAACATAGTAGGATAGAAATCCGTGCTGGTTACCGGCTCACTGCATACGCTGCCTTGCTTGACCACGCCCGGCCACTTGATAATCATCGGCTCGCGAATCCCCCCTTCGTACAGCCATCCCTTGCCCGCACGAAGAGGCAGATTGCTCGTCGGCGCCTCTCTCGGCACAGTGGATAGTCCCCCGTTGTCGGACATGAATATCACAACCGTATTATCCGCCACGCCCATCTCCTCTAACTTTTTCATTACCCGCCCGACGCTTTCATCCACACTTTGAACCATCCCCGCAAAGGCCGGATTGTCCTGAACCTGCCTGGTCTTGTAACGACCATACACCGGAGTAAAACGAGGCCCATCGCTCGCCGGCAGTTCCTCGGCCTTGGCCTTATATTTGTCCGTCAGCGCCGGCTTCGATTCTATCGGCGTATGCACCGCATAGTGGGAAAGGTACAGCAGAAAAGGCCTGTGCTTATTGGCTTCCAGAAACTTCAGCGACTCATCCGTCAGCCGGTCCGTCAGATACTCACCTTCCTCGCCGCCGGGCGGCATCATCTCCAATGCCCGGTTCCTCTTCTTATAGGGATAGAAGTACGTCGGCGGCGCACCCGAACTGTCACCGCCGATATTGATATCGAAACCCTGATGTTCCGGATAATAAGGTTTATTGCCCAGATGCCACTTGCCCACAAAGCCCGTCGCATAGCCCGCGCTTTTCAACGCCTCAGCTACCGTCACCTCCTCAAGCGGCATATAGTGCCGGTACTCGGTCGGCTGATTGCTTCCCCCTATCCACTGTGTTATACCTAACCTTGCAGGATACTTGCCGGCTAAGATACTGGCCCGCGTTGGCGAGCAGACCGGACAGGCCGCGTAGGCATCGGTAAACCGCATACCTTCACTTGCCAGTTTATCGATGTTTGGCGTCTCATAGAAGCTGCTCCCATAGCAGCCCAAATCAGTCCAGCCCAAATCATCGATGAGAAAGAAAACAAAATTCAATTTTTTATTCGGCTTATTTGTTGCTTGCAAAGTGCCGCTCGCGCACCCCGGAACAACTAATGCCGCTGCGCCTAAACCGATTGTCTTTAGAAAATCACGTCTATTCATAAAATTATTCTTCAAACCACAGATTTCACAGATAAACATTCACTTGTCATTCCCGTTTTCATTTGTCATTCCCGTTTTCATTTGTCATTCCCGCGGAAGCGGGAATCCAGATATTTAGCCCCGCGTTTTACGCGGGATTCGTTCCTTCTAATTGCCAATACTATACTCTCCAAGTACCGGATTATCAAGAAAATCTACACAGTATGCCTTAGGGCAGTCGCGGCAAAGCCATGTAGGGTGCTATATTTCGCACCTGGACTTCTTTGTTCTGCGATTCATGTTGACAGGTGGATATCATTGGCTCCCTGCGAACCATCTGGATTCTTCCATTTGAGGTGCGTGTGGTATGACATGGCACTACGCATGTGGAGAGCGGCAATTAGAGTGAACGACTGGCCGGACTGGAGGGATGGGTACGGAAGCTTGCGTTTGCACTCGTTTCCAGCGAGGGGAATGTCGGGACTCGTGTGGTCGATCTCGAATGTCACATCCGAGGCTACGGCGCTGCCTTGGTTCATAATGACGAAGCGGTAGTCGGTTCTGCCAACCTTGACCAATTCCGCCGTCACGCGTGCTTTCTCTTGTGTCTGCCCCTCCTTCTCGATAAGGTCGAGCACACAGCTGAGATCGTGAACGCAACACTGGCGAAAAATAAACTGATGATTTCGTAAGGTGTCATCACCTTTTTCTCTAACGAAGAGCTAATAATATAAAACACGATACCTATGTCACAAGTTTCAACTGATTTTATGCTGACATTATGCTACGGGCAGACACCAAAAAGTACCGGACACCTTTCATTAAGCTAGAATTGCCAATTTTCTTTTTGCATGAAGTCTTCAAGATTGATGCATTCTACCTCAAAATGTTTACAAACATTTGGAATCTTGGCTGCGTTTTCTTTATATACCTCCTCAGTAACAACAATCGCATTTTCAAATTTAGCTTTTGCAATTACGAATGGATCGGCGGCTGGTCTTCCACTTAAAATCTTCTTCTTCTCAGTAAACTTTCGCACTTTTTGTAAGCATTTAAGCTGCCGCAGCTAATGCTTCGATTAAGAACTCGAAATTTTTGTTATGTACGAACTTTTTACCGAACATACATTTAATTCTAACCCGCCAAA